>Ga0116229_10003200_pt1 | contig 26866 bp, 17 predicted proteins | sample S1TSphgellanicum_3_FD_87313 | JGI IMG/M metagenome (GOLD analysis project Ga0116229, IMG submission 87313) | Host-associated microbial communities from peat moss isolated from Minnesota, USA - S1T2_Fc - Sphagnum magellanicum MG | ecosystem: Host-associated > Plants > Peat moss > Unclassified... | reverse complement strand
TACCCATTACACTGAGTGATACCGATACCCTGAGTGACTTTTCCTCTCACCGAAAGTTCTCACAACCCACCCAAGAGTTTACCCATTGCACTGAGGGACCCTGTTTTCCTCACAAACAAACCAAACACTGAGTGATACCCATCACACTGAGTGATTTTTCCTGACACTGATGGTCTTGGTGTTAATGATGTGCAAGCATTATTCTTTTCCCCTAGGTTTCATGCATGCAACTTGTGGAGTTATATAGCACTAACAGACCTGCAACATTGTTGGTGAAGAATAATGAAAGTTTTGTTTATGGCGAGTAACAATTACTAAAAAATCATTTAGTATTTTTATTATCTTTAACTTAATGTTGATATTGTTCAAAAGCTAATTAAAGTTCACAACTAGGGAATAGAAGGCCAAGATTTTTCCATTAAATTTTTAGTAATGTTTTATAGGTTATTATTTTGTTTGTTGATAAATTTAAAAGGAAAATACTTTAGGTTCAAAATTAAAGTTATTAGGTATGTCCTCATAGGTGGTTGGAACCCTTGTGATCCCAATTGGAATATCATGTTTTGAAAGTGTCCACAACAAACACCATTTGCTTTTGTTAACAAACAAAAATGTTGGTTACTGTTGTTATAATTGTAAATATGGTGGCATATAAAAGTCAACCTTGCATTAGCTATAAAATCAAACATGAAAACAAGGAAGACTTTGATTATGTGCTTCATGACCTTTAGATCAAACCTTTGTTTGCTCATGATGATTAGCCCTAAAAAGCCAAGCAAAGGTTTTTCCTTCATTTATTCAAAGAAAAAAAACTCAAAGGTAAATTTATTATGAACTCCATAATAAAGGTTATATGATGCTCATTTCTAAAAAAAGATAAGTCCAAAGGCAAGAGTGAAAAGACAAAATGTTCTAAAATGAAAATTATAAAGTTGGTTTGGAAAGGAAAATTTGTACATGAGCAAAATGCAGAAGTTGAGCAAACAATATCTACAAAACTAGAGATGGTTGAAAATGTTGTAGAAGCAAAAAAGGTAAAATATGTTGCAAAAACTAAAAAAGTTACTAATTATTGTTGATAAATTTGAGACTTGTTGAAGTTTGATTTGTGTGTACATGTTTATATATATATATAATTTTTTATTTTAAATTTTTTTATGAACAAAATATGAGGACACTACTTTTTGGATTTTGATTTGAATTGCATTGAATGTTTTCGAACTTGGATGAAATTTGTTTTGTCGTGGATGGAATTTGTTTTGAACTTGGACATAATCTAACTAATGGGATTTATTTCTTGGCTAAGGTTCAATGATGGGTTTATTGGGTCATTCTTACATTTGTTGCATTGAAATTTTGCAAATTTTCATACTCTAAATTACAATTTAACTACTATTAACATCAATTAACCAAAATATAATTTTTTTTTACAATTTATTTATTTTTTGTATCAAAATTTGTGTTGTTTTAAAAAAATCTAAATATTTTTAAAAAATCCAAAAATACATTGTAATTTGATGTTTTTAAAAAAATTTAAATATTGTCACAAGGTTGAACATTGAAATTATTTGTTGATTGTGGAACATTTTGTGCCAATATTATTGTACATAAAAAAACATAATATTATTGTGGTATTGTAATAGAATTTGGAATTTAAAATATCATTATTAAATAAAAATTTATACTTGAAAATAATTTGAAAGTAACTAATCAATTTAATATTAAAAAATTTGGTAGATAATTACAAATTGTAGAAAAATGGAATATTTTGAAACAAGAACTACAATTATTTGAATATTTTTTATAATTTACAAAGAAAGAAAAAAAATGTAATATTAAAGTTAATATAAGATTTATAACTAATGAAAGACATATATTATGGATATACATATGAAATTGAATGAGCTTGATTTGTAACAAAATTATTAATTTAAAATACAATGTTGGTGGTTGTTTATTTGATGTTATAGCATACTTGTTAAAATATTCAATGAGCTCAAAATAAATTCATTAAAATAGTATGGAATATTTGCAAACTTGTTTATAAACCATGTGAACTTCATGGACTACTACAAAAACATGGATTTTGCATTCCTAGCATTGCGACTAAAATAACCATAAAATCAAAGTTAATTGTATGAAACGACTAACTACGTTTGTTTGACTTAATCCAAAAAGTAGCATATGTCTAATATGATTAAGTTTGATTAACATTTCAATCAAAGTAAACATTATCAAATCCATTTGGACTATCTAGCATTTACATGGCATATGTTTGATTTGATTAATTTCAACTAATTTGATTCAAATCACTAAAAAATGTCATGCACATTAATGACATGAATTTTGACATGTTAGATTTGATTGAAATTCATTACCATTATTACTTTCCATTATATATGTCATATGTAATTTTAATATTCTTAGATTTATTTATAGTTAATGTAATTCTTTTGGTGTACATACCACATAGACATATGCAATACATTTAAATTGAAAACTAATACATTAACATTAAATCAATTTTTAAGTTAAATGTAATCTAGTCTTTTGTTATTTTATTAGGGTCATTGATTCATAAACTATTTTGGGCAAAGTTGACTCATCAATAGTTTTAGTAAAAATAAATTTTGGGTTTTTTAAATTTAATTAATTACATCCTGCCACATAGGATGCTAATTGAACTTGATTTTTTAATCAAATCAAACACAATTCATTTTAGTCATCCTTATTCATCAAAACTCAATCAATAGTAAAAAATCACCTACCATATCAAGTCTTGGGGTTCTCCACTTCACCATGAATAATCCAAGCAATCGCATCAATGTTACCTACTCAATTTTCCCTTTTGCAACCAAGTCTTCACTTGAATATATTTCGATTTTGTTTTTAGGGATTTTTGATTTCATGTTTGGTTACCTTCTTGCCCTTCTATTACCTACTTGCCATTGTGTTTTTTCTAAGTTTTGGTAGATTTGTAATATAACTTAAACTTGCTCACCCTCTGTTGCATAGTTTTTATTTGTATTCATTCTTTAACACTCAAATATAACATGAAAGCAACTAAATTTATAGGAGCTCTAGTTTTTAGAGGTTTGATGTAAGCAAAACATGGTGAAATAGTCCTAAGGACTCATAGGTGGACAACAAAGGTGAGCAACCAATGCCTACACATAGAAAAAAAGAAACATTGCAACCAATTGCCTTGTAAATGAAACCTTTGAAAAAAGAAAATGTTATCATGTAGACAACAAAGTTGGTCACCCAATACCTATAGATAGAAAAAACACCAACAAAGGAAATGTCATGACCAAGGTTGCCAACATCCCTTTTTTTGGGGACATCCTTGGGATCTAAAGGATGTCCTTGGTAAATTTTAGGTTTGGCAAGTTTTTTTAAGGTTTGGAGATGTCCTATATAAGTTCAAAAATAGTGGGGGAGATGCTTAGGGGACAATGGGGATGATGGGAAGACAACATGTCATGGCAAAATGGTGAGATGATGTTGGGGGACATCAAAAGGCAAAATGCTTTTTGGAGGTGATGATGAGAGGACATCATGAAGTGTTGAGGGGATGATGAGGGACATTGGGCAACAAGAAGATGTAAAAGGATGCCAAGTAATGTGGAGGAGATGTCACTTGGGTGTTGGGTAACATTGAAAAAATGCTAGGGATGATGAGATATTATTATTATTGTTATTATTTTCAAACGATGGGAGGGGACATTGGGTAGTGATAGGGAGATGGTGAAGAGTGCCAAATAACATTACAAAACTATGAGGGATGTTGGGGAAACTTTGGGAGATGATGAGGATGGCAAAATAATGTTGGGAAAATATTGAATAACATCAAAAAAACAATGAGGGACATTGGGCGGCATTGGGAAGACATCAAGGGCAACAAGAAGAAGTAAGTATGATTCTAAGCAAACTATAGAAATGGACAATGAAATGTTACAAGGTAAATGAAAAGAAAGTTGCAAGAAAATAAGAAATGAAAAGAATGGTGAGAGAGAAAGAGATGGTGAAAAAACAATGCAAGAGTACATATTGAGATGAAAAACAAATGTTGGAAAGCTCCCTACAAACACATGAGAGAGAAAAAAAAGTTCAAAAAACATTGATGCAAAAGATGGTGTGAAAAGAAGTCATCACGTACATGAACATCATGAAATGCAATGAACATGATTAGTGCATCAAAAGATAGGTGTGATGATTAACATTATGTGTGAACAAAGTTACTTTTAAATCAATTGTACAATCATAGGTTAAATGGTTAGTTCATAATGTGAAATGGTTCAAACTACGATCCATATCATGTGTTAGGGCCTATCACAAAGATAACCTATCATTAGGTGTGAACCAACATTTAAAGTTATAATGATAGGTTTAGACTTTGGACTTTTGGATTCAACACCAATGTTGGGCAACAATTTGATTCATGAATGTCCATCCATTCATCCATGGAATTGCATGCACATTGGTTATAATATTAATCATGTATGGTAATATTTGGAGGGTCTTTAATGGTCTTGTGTGCAAGCCTGGGCAAAAATGTAAAGGCTTAATAAATTTGGTGAATTTGGTGGTTTCCATTTTCTGAATTTGATGGTCCATGCACCAATTCCATCAAAATGACTATGCAATTCCCATGATGACATAATCATGATTCCTCTTCCCTATTCAATCAACCACATATGTGGAATCAAAGGATTTGCACACATACCTTTTGCAAGTATAGCACATCATGGCATAAATCCCACATTCTAAATCTACAAACCTTGTAGCTAACATTAAAAATCTAAAGGAAAAAAATAAGACCCTCATACAATGAATGACATCCCACTCAAAGAATGTGGAGTTCAAGGAAAACCCAATGTTCAAGAGAAGAATTCTTATGAAATCACATAAAAGACCCAAATGTGTAACATAACATGAAACTAAGTTTATAAGTTTTCAAACATGTGGATTTTAATTATATAGTTTCAATGAAATTCATTTCATTATGAAATTTCTTAAATATAATTTGATACAATTTTGATACTTTAATTCCTACCCAAATCAAAATATAGAAATTAATTTAAGTTCTTAACATTTTTAATTTGAAGAATTATAGAGTTCAATTAAATGAAAATGAAAATGAAAATTTTCATCATAATTATTGTATTAAAAATTCATGTAGTTTATTTTACATTTTCAAATTGAAAAAATTATAGATTTCAATGTTATTACAAAATTGAAAATTGAATTAAATTGAATAATGATATTTAAAATGTACATATGTAATCAATTTCACTATGAAATTACATAATTATGTAACAAGGTTACAATTCCCAATATTGGGTGATTAGAATCATAGATCTAATGTGATTGTGTTTTAAATTTGTCTTTAGTGCAATCCCTAAAAAATTGATAAAATTGATATTATTATTCAAAATATTTATTAAATAATTTTTAAATTAAAAAATTAATATTGTCACCTAAATTAATAATTTCTATCACTTCAGTCATTTTGAACAATCAATGTTTTCAATCATGTCAATCAAATTAACTCAGTCAAATTTTCATCATAAATGACTAGTCTAATTTGATTAAGGACATTTTTGTCCACTAACCATTGTGATTGAAATTTCAATGATAAAACCCTTGTTATGTAATAGTGTTTTTCCCCTCATTATTTACTACCGTTGTATTTAATTCATGGGATTTCTAGACCTTCTACACATTGTTTAGGTCACCTTGCTTGTCGGTTTTTGAGATTTCAAACAAGATCTTGAGACTTGAAACTTTTAAAATTTGAAATCTTGCCTATCTTTATGCATGTTAATTAAGAGGCTTGGCATTGTTTCCAAAATTGTGGTGTTTCTAGAAATAAACCCACATCAAGCATTTTGAGCTTAGTACCGACTTTTGGGGGAGTTTTGAAAGTGAATCTCCTTAACTAAAAATCAAATGCTAGTGTCTTCAGCCTAAATGAATTGATGAGTTCTTGGTTGGTTTCCTTTCAACAAGCAACAATTGGAAATCATTAAGAGCTATGCATATCAGTATTGGTCTGGTATATAGGCCTGCTCCTGCTATCAACATCAGTTGCTACTAGGGCAACGTAGTTCAAGGATGCAACCTCATGGATAGAGAGATGAGAGACACTCTTTGAAACATGGACAAAAGAGCCTTCCCATTGGGGCATGGTGAAACATTGTGCATCAAAGTAGCCTTTGCAAATCTTTTCTGCTGAATTTAGATATGTAAATTCATGTGAACTTTTTTTGTGATGTGCATTGGAGTACAATGGGGAAGGAATTTATGCTGTCAAGATAGCAAAACTATGATCTTCATGATCAAGCAAGCAAGCAAGAAAGTAACACAGAAATCATTCTGAAACATCAGGAATGAGGCACTGAAAAATTGCACCATAATACGCAATCTGTGGTTGACACTTAAAAATATTCATAAGGGAGTTAATGTGAAGTTTGAACCCCGTGAAACTCTAATATGTGCTCTCTAATCAAGTGGGTTACTGATTACTACCCAATGTAAGCGATTTACTTACTGGTCAATTAGCTTAATTCAAGCATAACATCTCATTAGTCAGAGAATTTGCAAGCTCAAATCTTGTGGGCGCATTTTTGGGCTCTTCACAAGTAATGGGTTAATTGCTGCTAATGTTCAAGTCCCATGTACTAAAAGCTGATGGGTTAATGGTTACAATGTTCAACTCTCACATACTTAAACCATAGCAAAATCTGGTATTAATGTGACAATTGTTTGCATTATGTATAAGTACTGGATTAGTGATTACCAACAAGGAATTCACCATCTTGGCAAGTCCCAATGTGAATGCCAATCTCCTCTTTATCCCATGACTGGATTTTACAACATGATCGTCGAGGTGTCTGCCAAAAAACAAAACAAAAACAAAACACGGACATTAGGTCACCAAAATAAGTTGAAACCATTGAACGTTTTGCAAAGAATCTAGCCAAAATTTTCTCACAAGCTCAATTGAGGATTTAAAGTAATATAGCATGAGTTTCTTGAGCAAGTTAATTTTCCTCCACATAACTGCAAATAGCTAATTTATATGAATTTGTATCATAATTGAAAATATGATGATAATGCTTTAGCAAAATAAATAAATAAATAAAATCACCTGGTACCAATCTTCACGAATTGGCTCTTTCCAAACGTGAATCTGATTCACTGAAGTCAGTGGTCCCATGAGTTGTTGATTGCAATTAGACTTTGCTCTCTTCTCTTTGTGTTCCTTGGAATAAACACTCTCAAGAAGCCCTTGAGAAAAATTAGAATTGGGACCTTGAACAGATTCCACAAAATACCGAATTGGATGTGTGCAAGGGTCCTTTGAATAAGCCCGGGTAGTGAATGAGAATTCAGACTTGTCCCACTTCCTACGGATTGAGGCAAATGTCTGAATTGGTAACACCATTTCATGAGGTGGTAAGAATCCAGCATGAATATGAACAACATAACCCCAAGAAACTGAGAATGACCATTTCAGCTCTTTGTCATAACAGATGGACTGCTGTACAACACTTCCTGATTCCACCTCCGCTGCTTGAGTTAACTTTTGTAAAGCTTGAAGGCGGGTTTTATTGGGAAAAATTGGGGAGATTGTATCCAAATGATGGATGCTTAGAATGGGTGTTACCGGATGCGCTGCTAGTATTCCAAATGGGTCTCCATTTATATCCATCTGCAACAACAATAATGGCACCACAAACAAACCACATTCTTTATCTTTGCATTTTGCATTTTACAGAAGGATAAATTGTTCTCCTTTCTTAGTTTTGGTTTTACAACCCTCACAAACTGGCTTGCCCTAATTCTTCCTTCTTCCAAGGACTAGCAACCATGTATATTGTTGTCCCAATGCTTTTAGAGGACACTGGGTTCACGACAAGTCAAGTTTATATCAATTTGCATACAACCAGAACAAGATCAATTCAATCCAGCACTACCCACGTGCAAGGTGGTAAGTACTTCAGCTAGACTCCCCATAGTTAGAATTCTGCGTTGCTGGTCATTGATGTTAACAGATATGTTGAAACTAGAAAAAAAGATTGATTCAGGCTTGTTGGGTTGTGCCAAAAACATTAGAAAATGAGAGTGGATGGGCCTCAGAAGGAAGTTTTTTGTCTCTTACCTGATGGAATCCGGGATTTTTAGTCAAAGGTACGCCAAGTTCTGATATGCATGCATACAACCGATCATCACTCCCAAACATTTGTCCATACCTGTTCTACATTCATCAGCCATCACATACTGCTACTACATCTCAATACAAAATCCAAGTTCAGAATACTCATTTTAGAGGTGAGATTTCTTTCGGGTCTTTTTATCCCACCATTCTTAAGCCTTGGCACGTGACATAATGGCAGAGATCATGGGCACGAACAATAACAATACTCCATGTACTATTATTCTGAGGAATTTATTTTCCAAATGAAATTATGAGCTGATTGGATTGTAACAAACCTTCTTCAGGATCACTAAATTGCAACAGTAGATTCAAGCTTAAAACCCTTTTGCAAAAATCTACAAAATTGTAAAAAACTCACAAAACTAGAGCAGCAGCAGCAGCTTTTTACAAGATCACAAAACACAAAGATGAAGCATTTCATCCAAAACCCAAGCATCAATCTGAGCTTTTCAATTTTTAGTGCAAACTCAAAATTTGAAGGTTGATTTGACCATTGGATTCATAATCAACTTTTGAAAATTTCTTCCTTCTTTTTCAGTCACCTCCCCTTGGGCAGAATTTCCCTTTTAAACCACAAACTAAAGTCCAATTCATGGAAGATTTCAATTTGATTTTCAAAGGAGCTTCCATTTTTGTTAGGCCCAAATTTTTTTAATTCTTTATGTAAAGGAAAAGGAACTTTTCTGAGGTTCTTATTGAGACTCTTCTTGGGTTTTCGACCCCAATCTCAGGCTTCTGCCCTCAGGTTGGCCCTCAAACCCAAGAAGAGCCTCTGGGAGAGGCTTTGAAGGACCTTTTGTGAGGCTCTTCCTCAGGCTCTTCCTGAGGCTCTTCTTGAGTCTTTGGCCCCAAACTTGGGCTTCTGCCTTTAGCTGGACCCCCAAACCCAAGAAGAGCCTTTGAAGGAGCTTTTGTGAGGCTCTTTCTTCCAAAGACTTGTCTTGGATTTTAGGCCCCAATCTCAGGCTTCTGCCCTCAGCTTGGCCCTCAAAGCCAAGAAGAGCCTGAGGAAAGCATATGAAGGAACTTTTGTGAAGCTCTTCTTGGGTTTTGGGCCCCAAACTTGGGCTTCTGCCCTCCTCTAGGCCCTCAAACCCAGGAAGAGCTTCACAAAAGTTCCTTACCTTATACACAGAAAGAAAGGACTTGGGAGGAATTGTCAAGTGAGGGGGTTTGTTGGGTACCTGAAATTGCACTCATCTTGCATCTGAGCAAGAGCTTGAGCCAAGGGGAAACTGATAGCAAACCCGCCACCACCGAAAGCCATGTTGTAGGAGAAGAGCATAATATTCTGGGAATGAGTCTCAGAGAAACTGCCAATATAACGCATCTGAGTATGATCATACCTCGACAAAACCTTCACCAAATTTTGGGGGAAGAAGAAAGTATCATCATCTCCAAGCACAAACCAATCCACATTGGGTAATCCAAGCCTGAAAGTCTCAGACACAATGCGAGAAATGCGTACTCCCCATTTCCTTTTCACATGACTCCAATTGAACTTGGATTTGTCTGAAACGTCTTCAGAGATTTTGTAAGGAGGCCAGTCTTCACTCCAATGTGTTGTTTCATTCACCTCTTCATCTAACCACACAAATCCCCGCATTCGTGTGCTACTGCAGCTGGAATTCTTATTGTTGTTATTGTTGCAGCAGCTGGAATTGTTGTTTCTGTTGTTGCAGGAGCTGGAAGAATTCCACCACAGCTTGATATACTCTTTTCTCCTGGACCAATTCTTGGCAGCTGTGGCAATTCCAAAGACGATCCTCGAAAGCTCAGTGCCTCCACCGGATCGACTCTTGGGTCCAGGAGATTCATTGAGCTCAGAGATGATGACGATGTTGTTGGTGTTGTTGTTCTGCTGCTGCTGCTGCTGCTCCTCTTGCTGCTGCTGCTGTGTATAAGAATTTTGTGTCCTTGAAGAATTGCTCCTGGAAGATTCAGATGTAATCTGATGAATACTACTCTGGTTTTGATCTAGTAGTGTACACTGCAACAAGGAAGTGCGAGAGTATGGGTTCAAGCCTGCAGCTGTATTGAGGATTAGAATTTGGAGGATGTAGGTACAGAAGCATACCACGGCTATGGCTACTACTGCGATGCTTATGCTTCTACTGTACCCCATGATGATTCCCGTCTGCAACAGATCCCCAATTTGAAGCTTCTTGGTTCCTCCTCCTCCGCCAGATCCTCTTGCCATCATCATCTGAGGACTTCAGACTCTCTCCTCAACAACTTCTAAGTCAAGGGTTCAGGCCCCCACCGAGAAGCTTCAAATTCTAGCTAGAAAAAAAAAAAAAAACAACAACAAGAAGCTAACAATCAGCAAGCAGACAATTTACTTGTTTGCAAATTTTGTCATTATCATCTTCTTCATCATCATCACTACTCAATGCTTGGTTCTCTCTCTCTCTCTCTCTCTCTCTCTCGCACAGTGATGTCACTGCAACACTTGCTCATTTCCACCAGCAGCAGCAGCAGCAGCAGCTTCTTCTTCTTTGCAAAATTATTATTATTATGCAAAATCTTCATTGAAATCTTCGTTGAAATCTTCGTCTCCACATGCTCTATGATTGCTGAGTTTTGCCTGAAATTCTCTTAATTTCTCTCTAATTCTCCCAATTTACAAAAAAAGATCAGACTCTTCAGAGATTGATTGCAAGAAACCGTGGCCCAAAATGCAAGGTTTTAAGAAAAAAATGAAAATTAAAAATTTTAAGTTAGATTTAGAAAGCATTGAAGCAAATGATGATTCTGCAAATGGATTTGATTTGTTTTGTTTTGTTGACTGTGTTTTAAAGCCTACTTGTTCTTGTGACTTATTTGACTGAGAGATAGATTTGACTGAGTTTGAAGGCTCATTATTTGTGATTATTCTAATACAAGTTTTTGACCCAAGTTTTTTCTTTTTCTTTTTTGGTTCGCAATCCAAATAAATAGAGATGATGGATGAATTGGGTCCGGGCTGGACGGTCCCCCTTCCTTATTTGAGGGTTTCTTTTTGGGGTTCAATTTTGTGATGTTGCTGAAGTGGTAATCATCCGTAAGATCATTTAATCAGATTAGGCTACATATTAGGGGAAAAAAAATAAAAAACCCTCCCAAATCCTTCCATATTCTTGGCTGCCTACTCAAACTTATAATAAAAATCTGATGATTTGAAGAAAAAACAATTCTTCAAAATCTGGTGAATTTGGGTCATTTTTTTTTCATATGGAAAAATCCTTTGTAAACATTGAAATCATATTTTTAAAGGTCAAAATTTTGCGAAATTCTTCTCACCCCTAAAATTTTAATTTAATTTATTAAAAAAAAAACACTAGCCCAGTCCCAACCATGTTACATACACCAACAGCAAATGATTTTTTATTTTTTTCATTTTTAGTTGAGTGTATAACCAGTAGACCCAAGTGAATGTGAAGCATATACCCTAACAATTTGGTGGGTTCAGGCACCAATTATATTATTTTTAGAAATGCTGCAATTTTACAAAAACTATTTTCTTTAATGAATTTTTTTTTGTGAAGGAAAGTGAAGAATCACTTGAAATATTCTATTTTGGAAATGGAATATTCTAAATAAATAAATAAATAATTAATTAATTAATTATTCCAAAGACAGAAACCCCTATATATCATGGTAATCTACACATTGGGAGGAGGAGGGCTATATATATATTTGTAGTAGTTCTTGGAATACCTACTTAGGCTAGGAGGTCAGAAGTCACAGAAACCAAGGAAATAATAATTGAGGGCAAACAGAACATTGCATGTACAATGATGATGAAACAATAGGGTTTTTTTAGGGTTTTTGGGTGCAACATAGAGAGGTAGGCTTAAGAAGATGTGCATGCAATTTTGCAGGAGGAAAACTTGCCACCTTTCATGCTCTACTTGGCTTAGGCAATGACAATTTATTTATTTAGCTCAACTTCACTAATCACTGCCATTGTGTGGCCCCCCACTTGTCACAAAACCCTAAAACCCTCTTGTCACAAATGTTTTAATGACAAGTGTTGGAAGAGGTAGTTGCCAAGCAATTTTCCCTGCCTGCCCACCCCAAGTTTTGGTGGCTGGGGTAGAAGATTAGGGCCACTTTAGACAAGGGTCCAGGGACCAAAAACACAAGGACCAATTTGAAGCAAATTCAACCTTGAATTGAATTGGACTCTTCTTCACATTAAAAGAAAAAGAAAAGGAAACTTCTTCCTAAGGTACAATGAGTGTGTCTGAAGGCCTGGGGTCCATTCAAGGGTGCAATATCAAAAATGTGCCATTGACATTTGAGAGGATTAGGTTAACCTTTGGTCTTTTTTTTCTTTTTTTCAATAGTTTTTTTTATTTTTTATTATTTTCTTTCTTTTTCCTCTTAGTACACGCAATCAATGAGCATAGCACAAGATATTGGTGGTTCTTGTTTTTCCTATGGTCATGCATTGAGTGATTGCACAATTAATTACATTGCAACAAGTAGTTATTGAACAACATTGGAGTCTGATGAATGTAATGTTGTTTTTCATGGAATTTGTTGACATGGCATTAAGAGTTTGCAACATGTGAGATGGCATCAAGAGTTCGTAACATGTGACATGACATCAATAGTTCACAACATGTGTAGGTATGAAAAGGTGGTGGGATACATGAAGAATCAACTTTTTGGGAGTTTTTTTGAAAAGATGTTTTGGCAACAAACAAAGTTAAGATATGACACATTTTGTTCATTAATTAGGGTTGTAGGTTCAAGTGTTGAGCAAAAAAAATACACACATGAAACAAAACATCCTTATTGAAATTAGAGTAGCAATGGCTTTTGCATAACTAGGTAATGGAAATTTTTTGCAAATGTGTGGAGAGGTCCATGGCATTGCAAAAAGTACATCATCAATTATAGTGAGAGAATTTTGTTCAAAAATTAAAAATTACTTGAAACCATTGGTGATCCTCTAAATTGACGAAAGACAAGATCAAAGAATTCACTATTAGTTTTGAGAGCTTGCATGGAATTCCATACACTTTAGGTGCCATAGATGGTAGTCACATTCCAATTTCGCACTTAAGGTAGACCCAAAATCATATTATTGTTGAAAAAGGTTTTACTTCACATTGATTCGAGGAATTGTAAATGCAAAGTGAATTTTTTGGGATTATGATTATGGGTGGGTAGGAAGTATCCATGATTAGGTTCTTTTCCAAAAAATAGACATAGGAAGCTATGTGATGAAAGACAAATTCTTACCTTATAAATTGATAGGATATGCCACTTATCAAATATGGCCATGGTGTTATTCTCTTTTCAAAGATGAGAAAGATGGATTGCCAAGATACAAAGCACATTGGAATTTTATACAATCTAGGACAAGGATGTTAATGAAAAGAACTTTTGGAATGTTGAAAGGCAAATTCAAAATTCCACTAAAGGAAGTAAACATTCCATTACACCACATGCCAAACTTGGTCACAACTTGCATATGTTTACACAACATGCGCATTGTTAATTCAAATGGCTTTGACATGGACTAGGCTTTGGAGGCCCAAAAATATGCACAAATTGAAACAAACACAACATTTGGGAACTTGAAAAGGTGTTGATATTTTTTTTCTTGGCTAAAGAAGTAATCAAACAAAATGAAGAGGTTACAAAATCTAGGGATGGTAAATGGAGATGATAGAAATGACATGGGGGACATGGAAGACATGGAACATCAAGGTGAAAATGAAAATGATGTGATAGAAAGCCATGAAATACAAGCCGAAAACAGTCCTTAAAATTTAAAAATTAAGAATGCAATACATGGATTGAAAAAATGAAAAACATTTCAAATTGTTTGAAATAAAGATGGTTTGGTCATTAGTTCCTCTCCCTTCCCCCAGGGAGATGAAAAATCAATCTTCATAGTGGATGAATTGAACAAAGGTGAATGGTGGGAAAGGGCGGCAAGAGGCAAAAGGAAACACCTTTAAAAGGCCCAATTAACCCAATCTAAGTATGAACTTTTGCAAGTTTTTTCTTTTACTTGCCACAAATTTCAAACATGAAGTCAAATTATGCTAACATGCACAATTAAGGTTTCAAAGTTGAAAAAACAATTCAAGGATGAAAAGAAAAATTACCTGGTTTTTTATCATTTTATACAAATTCAAACTCCATTTCTCCTTTTGGAGCAATGAGGTGTAGTACTTTACATCCACCCAATTTTTTCAGTCTTTTCACCTTCTTCATCTTCATCTTTCACCATAATTGCCTTGTTTTTTGTTTTTTTTTCTTTAAAATGGGAAGCAGTTTAAAGATTTCTTACAAATCCAAACCCCCTTCCACTTATGAAAATTGATTCTTCAACCTTCCACTTTCTGCCCCACCTTTCGATTCACTTCCATTTCCTGCATTTGGAAAGGTTGAAAACACATTCCTTCTAGCAACCGCCTTGTGAGGATCCACAAAACTAGCAATGTCAATTCTAGAATTGGTAAAAAATGGGGGAGCTGATGTGTTCTCAACAATGTTCTCAATCCATAGCATTTATTCCATTCTCATAGAATTTGAACAACAAGAGTAAAAAATAATAATGGAAAAGAACAAAAAATGAAGAAATGAACCTTGGACCCTAGTTTGCACTTTGGTTCTCCAAACCAAAACTCTCCTTTAAGCTTTTCTTTGTGGTCTGGGCCAATTGGTTTTCCCTCCAAAATGATGCCTTGTAAGCTAAATCACAATTTGAGTTGTTTTGGTCTTTGATCCTTGTTTAAAGGCCTTGGGACCAATTTAAAGTTCTTGACCAATAGGAATGTTTATTTCATTACACCTTGCTCCTTAGACCCTTATTTAAAGTGTCCTTTAATCTCCCTAATGTCCTTTGAGAGTTGTGCATTGGGATGGGAAATTTTTTGGTACACACCAATGTTGTTTGGTTATCTAGTTTTAGAATAAACCCTTAGATATCAACATAACAAAATTTTATTTTTAAAAAAAAATTAGGATATGTATTTTTTTAATTCAAGAAATAAATTGTGTAAATGGTTATGTATTCAACCATTTTAATTTACCTTTGCCGATTATGAATGAATCAGTTTTCAAATGTTGATAAACTATAAATATATGTAGATGCTAAAAGTATGAATGAACCAGTTTTCAAATGTTGATAAATTGTAGATATGTATATGGTCTAGTTATGAATGAACTAAAATTCAAATGTTGATAAACTATAGATATGTATAGAACATATGAATATTACACAAAAACTTGTAAGTGTAGTAAAATAAACATGAACACCTTACCAATCCACGTTACAAATTAAAGTAACTTGTGGGGGAAATTAACCCTAGTTCTTAAAACAAGAACTTTGTCCACTAAAGCACAAGCTACTTGCAAAAAAACAAAAACCACCCTAACACCCAAAATCTAAAAACCTAAGATAATATCAAAAGCTTGGGCAACAACATATGATGTTGGTGAAAAGTGGAGTGTGAAATCCATATATAATCCATGAATAAAACCTACACACAACAACTAAAATCAATCACAATGATGAAAAAAAATCAAAATGTAAATTCTAGCAAATAAAAAACAACAAAATAAAATAGCCATTTGACTTAATTAATTGTCATCAACCTCCAACTGTTTAAAAAAATCAACCTCTTCAATTAAATCATAATTTTCTTCAGCTAGAAAACATTCAACTTTCATATAATCCTTAAAAGCAACAATTGGCATGTAATTTAGCCATGGATCATTAGGTCATTTTTTGAGAACCATGATTATCCAGTCTAAATTCTCCACTTGTAGGTGACAATGCCACAAGGTTGTCAACGCAATAATGAGGCTAAAAACACATTTAGTTTCAATTTGAAACCCTTAAATTCCAAGGATCTGTTTGGCTAAAAAACCCACATTCGAAATCTAATTTTCATGGCACTGCCACCAAGATAGAAGATATGCACATACAAATGCAAGGATAGATGACCTCCTAATATATAAAAAATTTAACAACAAGAACATGAGAAGATTCCTCCATGGATGTTCCAACACCAAACATATTACCTTTTTCTTTTTCAAACTGAAAATTGGGCACATTAGTAATAGTTGTACATGCTTGGGAAGTAGGATTCAATCGGTCAAAACAAGCCATTAATAGTGGAATCATTACTTTTGCATCATATTTAGAAGCAAGATGAATTATTACACAATGGCTTAAAGATTTGAAACAAGGTTCCAACATCATGGCAAACATGTTATGAACATTATGTAAATCAAATGTTTTCAAAAGTAAGAAGAAAGGTCTGATCACTTTAATGACTTCTTGCTACATATCTTTTTGCAAGGTGAGGAGCTTTGAATCAAATTCATTTAGAATTTTAGACCCTTCATTGAATCCCACAACCTTAGCTTTTATGTTGAATGAAATATTAACAACAATAGTCAAAGCATCTGATAAGAGCCAATGCCTTTTTGATTGATTCATCACACATGCACTCACAATAAAGTTTAGGCAAGAAATAATTGCCTTTGCAATAGCCCAAACTTGGGCCTTAAGAACTCCTTGTTGTAATGTCACTATCTTTTGCCTATCATAACAAAGAAAGATGGTTTTTTTAAATTCAAAACATCCTTCAAACATAATGGTTTTTCTTACAAACCTTGTTTTGATAAGTGTTTTTAGCTTGTGAGGTGACAACCCACTTTCAACACAAGTTTTCTCCCACTCTTGCCTCCCTTTCTCAGATTTTTTGTCCAAGTAATTATATTATGTAACTTGTTTCAGCATCTTTCACATTCACTTGCCTTAGCCCCATAGAAACATTGTCATCATTCATAAACTATTAACATGTTTTAGACAACACATGACCAAAAAAAATGCCTTCATAAACCTAGGGAAGGTTTAACAACTCACAATTAATAATGGAGTGCCATGTTGTAGCCATGGAAGCCAAATTGTTACCTTCATCTTTGACAAAAGCAAAAACTCAATGAATTAAACCAAATCTCTCAAACAAAGATTGTAATTGTCATGCCATGCACAAGTCGGTTGTTTCATTTACCTCAAACATGCCAACATTAACATTCATAGGCTCCCAATTTTCAGAGAGATAGTTATATCCATCGCAAACATGTGAATGCCTCCTTCGGACATCCATAAATCAAATGAAACAAAAACAATTGCTGCACTTGCAACAAGTTTTGACAAATCATGAATGTCCATATACTTGGTAACCATAGCATGAAACACTTCTTCAACAAGTTGTGAATGAGATGGAAATAAAACATGAGGGCATTGGTGTAAAACTAACCTTCTTAACCAAATATTTTCACAAGTGGATAAAGCCTTGTAGCCCTTACAAATATACAAGATTAGATTTTCAAGAAACTTTTGTTGTTACTCATCGTGTTGTTTGTAAGGATTTGAAGATCAAAAGAAATTTGTGATTGCAATGCCAATAACTCCAAGCCTTTTTTTTGTTAGTTGTCAAATATGATATAAGGGAATCATTTTAATAAACTATTTCCTCTTGGTAGCAAACAACTTAGGATGTGCACAATGAATGTGTGTTTTCATAATAATCACCCCATTACACTTGTATTTTATAAGCCCCTTCTTTAGAATAGAATAAATATGGGTTAAAACATTTTCATTTGCTTGCGCAGACCTACAAATAATGCATCTCAATGTTTGTGGGTTTAGAATGTCAACATGGAGGTTATCATTAATAGCGAAAAAACCTGATCAAATGGATAAACCATGGTGAAGTTTCCACAATGTAGCTTGAACTTTTATAGTTATAAGTTTCACAGCCTTTATTGTTGTTACCACATGACCAAAATGCCAAATTACCAATTGCCATGCTCTCAACATCTAAATTGCTACCAACAATATTTGATGTTGTCAAATCAAAGCAATTGAAGTCAATTTCACTCACACTTTCAACAACATCAACACCATGTAGCTCCCCTTTCTGTCCTTCAACCATTGCACAATGAAAACCTTACACCTTACCCTCCAAGATCATAAATCCTATTATCACCAACACTTGCACCTAACAACCTCAAGGAATGACCTAGCCATTGAAAAAGATTAGCAAACAATCATGCACTTCAAATCATGGGTGATGGTGAATAATATTGCAAGAGTGCTAGGATGTTGGTTTGACAAAGTTGAAAGATTACACAGTAATTTGTCTATTCATCTAAATGCATTACCTCTGAATGAAAAACATTGACAGAATATGCTTATTTGAGGCTTTAGTATGATGTTTGACACTAGTTGCACGTACTATAGTTCCATTGTTTCTCAACAACAACAAAAAAACAACATAAATCTCCATCAAATATTTTTGACCCCCATAATGAAATCTAAAGGGCCCTGAGTCCCACAAAGGGAGAGAAGGGCTTGCAAATACTGCATTTCCTTGTAAATAGTGATTCAAATCCTTGTAAAGTGACATTATACTTGTCTTGAAAGGACACTACAACTTAATGAACTCTTGCAACTAGTTGCACAAAAAATGTTAGTTTGTAAACATGCAAAGGGCTTTACCTTGTACTTTTTCTTGGGTGCTGGTTGCAATTGGTCATTCATTAAACCACCAAACATAACTCCATGTCTATCACCTACCACTTGGATAAAAACCATGTGGGTAAGAAGTTTAGACTAGTTTGCTTTTAAAAATAGGAAAGTTAAAGGGTCCAATAATAAAAGGAAAACACAATTGGTCAATAACAAAAACTTAATCTTTGTAAATTGACTAATTCAACTTTCAACCTTACAATAGATTTAAGTGATATGTCAAAGTGGTTGCAAAAATAAACTCCACAAAAACAAGTGAATAAATGTTACGTAACTTTTAATGTAACCAAATTGTAACAAGAATGAGTGTAGTCATAATTCATAACCTTGAAATTGTCACAAGATATTAGACCATTATCTTCATTCATCTTTCACAAATATACAAATCAAATTTTATGCAGTTTCAAGATGGATGTGGATCTCTTTGCCATGCTCATTTCAATGATGATCTCTATTCCTATAACTCATAATATGTGCATAATGACAAATTATACTCAGCAAGGAACATAATAAATCAAGAAAAAACACTTCAACATGGTATATAAAGAAAAAAACATTTATTTACTATTGAAAATTTACAAACTCATCCTTGTGCCATGTACATTTGTTGGGTGCTCAACCATTTAAACAAACCTAAATCACCTAACTTGGCCTTATCACTCATACCTATAATCCCATTAATTGTACTACCATCAGCAAAACATGACTAATTAAGCTAATATGCATCAATGGAATTGTCCTAGTTGCCTACTAGCTTGTATATGCAATTTTCCATGCTAGGTAGGGTACATAGGAAGTAAATAGATGAACTCATGTAATAGTTTGGCAAAACAGTTCATTTTGTTTTAAAAAAAACCTCCCAATCTCAACATGATACTAATCATCATGAATGGCAGTGATTGGCTACCATTATGCCCCCCCCCCATTAAACTAACTTTTAACGATGCATGTATAGTGATATATAAATATATGTGTCAAAAAGCTAGGGCAAAAGACTATACAAAAATATGAAATCCAAGTTTCTATCACATTTTTAGAAGTTACAAGAGGCTCCATCACACCATTAGATTAACATTTTCGGATGTGTGGCCAATTAGAAAAGTCAGTAGCATCTTCATTCAAGTCACAATAAGCTTGTAACTTCATTTCATTTTAGCTTTCATTTGTATAAGTAAGCATTTAAGCCAAAGGCAAAGGGAGGCCTACATAAAAGGTAGTGACTAAACTTCCCATATTTAAAGTTTATTTCAAATTGACTAAAATAAATGACCCACTAGCAAGGTTATTGAAATTTCAAAACAAAAACAAGATTAAAAAACAAAAAAAAAATAGTCCCAATCAAACTAAATAGAATTGAGAAATGGAGCCAATAATAAAGTTATTGAGATTTTAGTTCCAACAACATATCAAAAAACATAAAAAGATGAAACCCCAACCCTGGAGAAATGTTGATAAAACTAAGGAGCATGTTGAACAATGCTAACTGTCATAGGCATGTTCATTGAATTTCAATAATAAAATGTATGCTAATGATTAGTACAATGATATCCTTAGTGTCAAGTCCATGTAGTGGGTCAATATTCAATACCCTATGTGAAGCAATGTACACAAGTTTTGTCATAAACCAATGGTAATTGGAAGACTTAGCCATGATGATGGTTACCTTGTCAAGACACAAAAAAGAAGGACAAACCAAAAGAGAATCAAATAAGGAAATAAGGAAAGAAGAGATAAACAACACCAAGAACTTGAAGATCTTTTAGAATGTAGGTCATACCTAATTATCAATAGTTCTAATGTCCCATTGCCAACAGTAATCACAGTGCATAGACCCAATACCCACATACAAGAAAAAAATTAACCACAACTTCAAACACTCAACTTGCACAAGAACTGAATATTTAGGAATATAAATATGTTTCCCTCTTGCTTATAGTGAATGAACTTGATCAAAACTTTCATATTGAGTAGCAATGGGGAATAAAAAAGAGCATGAAACTTTAGATAGAACATTTGGCAAAAGTTCCCAATGGAGAGGACAAGTTGTCATGTTGAAAGCTCCGGGGTAGCATATTATGTGTACCCCTAATCATCCACAATATTGATCAACATATACAAAATTCAATGAAAAAATTGTGTTGTTTATTCATTCACCCAACATCAAATTGCTACAATCAAGTGAGTTGAAAAAGGGCCAATTGAAAGGTGATGTGCACAAATTGATTACCACACGTAGCATAAACTTGAGATTTAATTTTCTTGAGGTGGGTGATGATTTGGAATGGCTTGAAGAACCAACTATTTGGCAAAAGTGACAATATCTTCAAACACAATCAAGTAGTTTTCAATAGCCATATAGTCTATAGCAACCAAGTAGTCTATAGCAACGAAATAGTTTACTTGTGGCAACAACAACAAAACAAACATGTTCTTACTCTTGCAAGAGGAATGAACAACTCATATGAGCTTTTGAAGTTTTCAACAACAACAAAACAAACATGATCTTGCTTTTGCAAGAGGAATGAACAACTCATATGAGCTCACAAGATTTGCAAGAACCGGAGGAATGCATACTTGAAAGGAATGCATAGACAAAAAAAATATCCCACCACAACACCAAGCTCCATCAAAATGACAACGAACACAAAGGAAAGTGCAACCTTTTTGGCCATTTAGGGTTTGAGACAACAAAAACTTGCAGAACCTCAAGCACTTGAATGCATATCCTTCAACTCTGAAAAACTCAAAAACCCTAAAATCCGGATATGCATAATATCCAATACATATCCAGACATAAGCACATATTATGATAGACATGAATATGTATCAGGTTATCAATAAACAGTAGACTGATGGATATGGATATGCATAGATAACTAGTCAATATCCATTTGCTGGATATGTATGTTCAAATATTTATATGAATTTTGAAAAATAATTTCAAAACTGGAATTGGGAACTGGCCTCTGGTTAGAACTAGGGTCTAGACCCAAAATTGAAACCACCCCCAACACCCATTTTATCCATCTTTTGGTTATGGGAAAAAAATAATTTTAATAAATAATTTTTTAAATTTATTTTGGTTGGGGTATAGACATGGTGTTTGTTGAGGAATTTTTTTTTCAGGGTTTTGAAAAATAACAGTGACATTCTTTTTTGAATAATAATTTTGGGGTGGGGTGCGAGTGGCAATAGACATGTAGTTCTTACTTTCTGACCATGTCTCAAGTATGCAATTTTTATTGCCCCAAGCTAATGGATGTGCATGTGTAAATTTTTGGTGCACCCATCCAATTGATGGGTTGTTTTGAAGTCTTACCCATTTACTTGTTGGGTTTCCTCTCAAAATATGAATGTTGGGTAACTGATTTAATCATGCCTTTATACCATTTTTTAATTTTTTTTGTATCAAAAGGTTTCATATCACTATGAAATGTGAAAAAAAATTCATATGACTAATTTTTAAAATGAAATTTGTTTGATAAACATACAAATAATTAGCTTCAACTCTTTTAAATCTTATTAAAATGAGATTCTTAAAAAATTGATTCAGAAGATTATGCAAGAATTGATTAAAATAAAACACATCAATTTTTAAATAAATTATAATTATAATATAAAAATCTTTTCTGAGATATAAATGATTTGTTATTGATTGTGATAACCAGATAATAACCTCACTTGGTATTGAATCTTCAAATTTGAATAACCTACCTGGTTGACATAGTGATCATCTGGGTAGGTTATCAATCCTGAAATGCTAAATATTTTTATGATAAAAAGAATAAATAAAAGTAAAGTAAAATAAAAAGTAAAAAGTAAAAAACTATGTAATTTGTGTATAACCAGTTGTATGACCGGACAGTTCTCAACCGATAGCATTTGATAACCAACCCTTATGGATAATGAACGGTTATTACCTGTAAAAAATCAGAGTAATTGATAATTTAGGGTATTACTTTGGTAGCAAAACTGATAACTGATGGGTCTAAATCTTTGCTTCTGTTATTGATAACATACCCGACTGAATATAACCAAAATGAAATAACCGGCCAACACTGGTACATACCATGATACCAGTGTACCAGTACCTGCCGCCTGGTGGTAGGGACTTTGAGGCGATTCCAAGTTAAAATACCAGGGCTGTACTGGTCTCAATATCACATGCATTACTTGTCACATACCAGCTGGTATGTTCCAAAAGTTGATACCCGGAAATACCCATTGAGTGGTTAATTGATTTTCCAAATAACCTCTGGTCCCGGTTTTTTGGGAAAATTTTAGAATCAAACAGCTCCAATTCGTATTTCTAGAGAAATTTCAGAACCAGATAACCTCTGATTCCAATTCAAAAAAATCAAAGAATCTGTGAAACAACTAGCGAAAAATTGGCAATTTTATAAAAGGTTAAGTTCTTGGGTTTTTTCTTTTTTTTGGGAGAATTATGACTATCTATCATAATTGGTTCTTAGATTTTTATTAGAAGCACTGTAATTACATATTGGATTTGGTTCTTTGATTTTTGAGAACTGTGGTTATACATATTAAAAAACCATCTTTAGAATTGCCAATTGTTAAATGTTATTTTTGGTCGTTGTCAACATGTTACATTCAACATGCATGACAATTTTTGTATCACGACGATGTGTGAGGATTTAGAGTGTTTTCTTTTTTCGATTTTGTGATGTAACTAAAATGGTGATCATCCTGAAGGTGATTCAATCAAATTTGTTGACAAACAAAAAATGAAAGTAAGAATATTTAAACATTTTTTATGTATTGATTGTTACTTATTGAATATAGAACTTTGTGTCATGTGCTATCATATTAACATCAAAATTATTGTTCTTCACACATACATAGACAAAACAACGTAAAATAACTTTAAATGGCACATCATCTCCAAGCAAAACATCTATTCACTTGCAAACAAACAACATGAATTCAAGCCCAAAACACAACATGAAATACACACAAAATCATGTGTCACAATGGACTTGCATGAAAACATTCAAAATGTGCAATAACAAACTTGTGTGTCATAAAATCTTAAATCACTAAAAGTGATTTGTGAATACTCAATTTAAGATTATATCTCACACATGAAATATCCCAAGCTTAATTCACAATTAAATGGTTTTGAACTAAAACACACTTAACTACACTAATTCAACTTAAGGCTAACCTAATCATGATTTAATTTTGTGGTTAAATTAACATTCTTAACAACTATTATGCACAACCATACAAATATTTACAATTATCATTCCCCAAACACACATAAACCAATCAACATAAAATCACCTTAAATGGCAACCTCTTTATTTAGGGTTAAGGTTCACTTAAACTAAATAACAACATTAAAAATTCCTTTTGTAAATCCACTAAGAATAACATTTTGTTTTTAATGTGAGAGGATTAATAGGTTGAGTGCAAATGTGAGCCCCATTACTAATCACTTAATTATAATCCTTCCAAATCTTTAACCGGATGTGAATCATCATGGGGAAAACTTAGGATACTCATACTATTTAATTATAAAATTAAGTACCTAAGTTTGCATAATGCATTGCAGGCAAAGCCATTTTTCAATTGATATTTTTTCCAATGGTGGCATAGGACATCCCTTATGTCAACCTCTAAAACATTAATCACAAATCAAGATAATGAGACCCCTTGTATATTGTCCATACAACATACAAAGTAATTTGATATGAATAATCATTAAAGATAGGTCAACTTGACCATCATCATGTGAAAGATGACACAATGCATAATTGCACATGTGATCTTTCCATGTTTAGCCATCTCAACTTTCTAACAATAACATTTTTAAAAATAACACCTTCCCCACATACAAAATAACAAGTCCCATAATCACATTTAACATAGTCAATGTTGTTTGCTACACATGTACATGTAATGTTTCAACTCAAATATATGGACTTGAAGCCAATAACCACCTCCATGAATAATGGCATATTGAAATATTTCCCAATGTTCAACAATTTCCAAATTTTTCATTGCCATTGGCATTATGCATTAAAACAAAACGATTTGTTATTCACATGCCTAAAGCTACACATTTGGATCATCCAAATTGATTACTACCATCACATTTTGTCAAATAGAGGTTGGTAGTTCAAGTTCATGGCCAAACAATAAGAATGTGGTGATAATGATGTAAGAGAAATCTACTAACTAAACTTATGCCCCATAATTAACCACGATAATTATACATCCCAATCCCTAGTATGGCCTTTTTTAAGCCCATACTTTTGCAAGTTTTTTTTCACTATCTATACCACTCATTTAGTTAACTCATTTACTTTAAGATGGTTTCATGAAGTCGTATGATGATCAATCAATGTTTTTTCACACAACTTTTAACTCCCCATGGAATTTCATACCTTGGCTAATTAATATTTTAACTAAAATGTTAAATCAACTCAACACCCTATTTGAAATTGCATAGGCAATTTTTTCATTGTTGTGATTTGGCAATGTTATCAAGTTTAGCCATTTCAAGAACTGTTCAATCATAACCAAAATGTATTGATTTGCATTTGATATTCATGCCTAGGCTTGGGGAGGTTTGAGAATGCTTACCAAGTGCTTACCTAGGCTCAAGGAGGCTCAAGGAAATTTACCTAGGTTTGGTAAGGCTTACCTAGGTTTGTGGAGATTCAATGAGGCTACCTAGGTTTGCTGGAGCTTCAAGTGGCTTACCTATGTTTAATAGCCAATTTATTATTTTTTAATATTTAAAAATGATTATAAAAAACAGCCCTAATTTATGCTACCTATTGGTTTGCAATGTCAACTAGGAACTATGTGAATTTTTTATCAAAATAAACAAGCCACATCAATTAGATCTTGTAAGTTTTCAATCAAAATAAATAAGCCACATTAACTAGCATTTGCTGGTTTTCAATCAATACTAATAAGTTGCATAAAGTAGCACTTGATAGCTTTTAATCAAAATGGACATGACACAATGGACATAACTCGTAATTCATTCATGTTTGAAATCATTAATGTGTTACATTATGTTGTTTTAGATGATTAGTCATTTTTTATTATAGAGTCAAGATATCCATGTGTTCATTTTGATTAAAATTTAGTCATAAAAAATAATGTAAAAGACAAGATGTGTAACAGTGTAAGTGTTAGTTTATTGGGGTTTTACTATATTTTGAAACCCAATGTGAAGGGATGCGTAGATTGCACTTGGGGTTCAACCACATCCCCTCACATTTACAACCATAAACCAAAATTGAATCATTTCCATCGAAACCCATGTGCAATTATTGCAAAGGACAAAACCATTGTTTTAATGTAATACTTGTACAAGTCATGAAAATAAGGGTTGGTTTTGGAAACCCCAAATGATTTTAAACATATTGGTTTAGGCCTCAAGGTTTATGCAGGTATTGCATTTTTGAATTGGGTCATTATTCAATTATTTTGAACCAAAGCCAAGTGGTTTTCATAAATCCCCAATGCAAGTATTGCATCATACAAAGTTATTCTAAGAATGTAATACTTACATCCCAAGGTAGACCATACAAATGGAAAACAATTTTGTTTAACAACAATTAATTATGCTTTGAACTTTAAAATTATTCAAATGAAAAAATTAATGAATGAAAAACTTAGCCCTAGAGTTTAAAACTAATTAACCCAAAAACATATATACATAATCTTATTAGTAGATGCTATAAATCTTAACAATTATACAAACATATTTAAATGCAAATTTTTTTAATAATAGGTGGGTGGATATTTACAAAGGTTATGTCAAGGAGTAGAAGTTTAAACAAGAAATAAAAAGGTTTAGCCATGAAAAAAGATGTGTTGTCGAAAGGTAGATTTTTCATTAAGAAATAGATAGATTTTGTCAAGAGATAGAAGTTTAGCCAAAAAATATAAAGATTTTGTTAAAAGCTAGTGGTTTAGCTAGGAAGAAATAAAATTTTTGCCAAGAAATAGAGATTTTGATGAAAGGTGAAGATTTAACTAGAAATAATTTTTTTACCAAAAGATAAAAGTTTAGCAAAGAATATATAAATGTTTTGCTAAGAAGT
>Ga0116229_10003199_pt1 | contig 26875 bp, 27 predicted proteins | sample S1TSphgellanicum_3_FD_87313 | JGI IMG/M metagenome (GOLD analysis project Ga0116229, IMG submission 87313) | Host-associated microbial communities from peat moss isolated from Minnesota, USA - S1T2_Fc - Sphagnum magellanicum MG | ecosystem: Host-associated > Plants > Peat moss > Unclassified... | reverse complement strand
TAAAACGTAAACTGGCGCGCCTTGCCGCTGGGCAGCAAGTCGGTGTATTTGGCCGTCTCTTCACGCGAATAGGCTGGCGCATCGGTGACCTTCAGTCGCCGCAACCATTTCACGCTCATGTTGCCTTCGAAGCCTGGCAGGAACAGGCGCAGGGGATAGCCTTGCTCCGGGCGCAGCCTTTCGCCGTTCTGGCTATAGACAAGAAGAGCATCCTCAAGGCATTTTTCGATGGGAATGCTGCGCGTCATGCCGGCGCCATCCGCACCTTCGGCAATGACCCACCTGCCCTGGGGCGATACGCCCGCCTCGTCAAGAACAGTCTTGAGCGTAACGCCGGTCCATTCTGCGCAACTGACAAGTCCAACCAGGTCAGACGCGGTCCGGCCAAACGGTCTCTTATAGACCGGGTTTCCGGAGCATTCCAGAAAATGAATGCGCGACACCGAAGGAAAGCGTCGCAGGTCGTCCACCGAGAAGACCAGGGGCTTGCTGACCAAGCCGTGGACCAGCAGCCGATGTCGGGCCGGATCGATGGTTGGCACCCCGGCATGGTGGCGTTCATAAAAAAGCCCGCTGGGTGTGATGATGCCGTCGAGCTCGGCAAGCGGGCTGCGACTCGTACTTGACCAATACTGCAATTGGTTTGCCGCAACGTTACGTACCACGTGGTTCTCAAACGAAGACGGTGTGCCGTACGGCTTGGTGCCAATCGGGGCACCGGGTGCCTTCATCGACTCGGGTATGGCAACAAGGGGATCGACAGGCGGAAGATCGCGCGTGGCCTCTTCCGCCATCAATTCCTTGCTGCCTGCCGCCGAGGCGAGGGCCAAAAGCGCACCGCCGGACTGCAGAAATCGGCGACGCCTCGACTCGATTGTGCCTCGCACCCCTAACTCATCTGCACGATCGTGGCTTGGAGTGGATTCGGACCCATCGATCACGGCGTCTCGTTTGTCGGTCATCAAATTGTCCCGGGAGTTGCGCCTTGCGCCGTTGGCAAATCGCGCTTCACTTCGAGAATCGGCCACTGAAAAAGCATAAGCCCGAAACCATAGCTCTTGCAACGACCTCGGCTCCAATGCTTTTTCGGCATTTGGTTATGCACCCGGAACTTAAGAGACGCGAGCACCCTGCACAAAGTTGCGTCAACGATGCCCACGGCAGCCAAGCATGACATGCACCGGCAGCCCCGGCTATGCGCTTTCCTGTGCCTTCGCGCATGGACAAGTCCCGGCCACGGGTTAAGGATACCCATATAATTAATCGCTTTAGCGAAATCCGTGTCGGTCGCGCTTCGTTGCCGGGAACGCACCAAAAATCGCTACGATGGCCAACCTGCGGAATGCATCACGAACCACGGCCGACACGCGGGTGCAACTTTGATCACGCTGCAATGCAGATAGCCGTATCACGGGTGATTCTCTACGTTAAGGACGTGGCAAATATCGCTGCCTTCTACCAGCGTCACTTTTCGATGACGCCATTACCGGATGCGACTGACGGCTGGATTGAGCTTTCCAGTGGTGAAGGCGGCTGTAACATTGCGCTCCATAAGGCGGCATCGAGCCAGAAAAGCGGCGCGGCGATTAAGATTGTGTTTGGCGTCCCCGACGTCGACGCATTCAAGAATGCGCGGGAGGCAGAGGGATTGGCGTTCGGACCGGTTCACCGCCACGGCGACTTTGCATTTGCCAACTCGAAAGACCCCGCTGGCAATTCGATCCAGGTTTCTAGCCGAGGCGTAAGGAAGCTCTAGCGCCCGCCTATGAGACTTGAGAGTGATCATGTTCACGTTGCGCTCGCTTCTGCCCGGCGGGCGGAGCTGCTTCGGCGTGTATCACATCGCTTGCGCTATCCATGGTTCGCGCGGAGCGAGCCGGATTGTGTTGTTGCCAGGCAAGGTCTCGCCAACATCAGGCCTTGACTCGATCAAGAAGTCGACGGAGTTGTGCGACCGAACCCGCTCGATGAACCGACCGATAGGTGCTAGAAGGACATCGCCATGACACTTCGAATCGCGTCTTGCAGTTGCGGCCAGCTCTCTGCCAGGGTCACTGGAGATCCGATCCGAGTGTCGGTTTGCCATTGCCTTGCATGTCAGCGTAGAACCGGAAGTCCCTTTGGCGCTCAAGCCAGGTTCTTGCGGGAAGCAGTCGAGATCAACGGAGAAGGCACGGAGTATGTCCGGGTCGGAGACGAAGGCGGAAGGAGCAGGTTCACCTTCTGCCCGACTTGCGGCGCTACCGTCTACTACGTCGTGGAAGGCAGAGATGACAGTATTGTCATTCCCGTTGGCGCCTTCGCAGAATCGCGGTTTCCGGCACCCACGTTCTCGGTCTATGAAGATCGGATGCATCCTTGGGTGGGCTTGCCCAAAGACATTGAGCACATGGCTTAGGGGTTGTGGCAGCGCAAAACGGCGGCACGATCACGCTTGGCATCAGGGTCGCAGCGCCGAGTCGACTCTACACACTAGCCATCAAATTATTTCATAACGTATGCAAAAAATGCTCAATGAACATTTGTTTAATTTCTGGTGCAGTATCTTTGCTAAACCCATGTCCAGTTGAATAGGACTTGTGTGTTACTTGAAATCGGAAATGGTGCTCCTTAAGATAGTTCTCAATATCGTTAGCCATCTGGTAACTGGGCCAGATTTGATCATTTAATGCCGAAACCATCAATATTGGCCCGTTTATTTTTTCAAACGCAAACATCGCTTTTCGGACATTGTCCTTGTTCTTCAAAGCAGCTTCAAATCGACTAACTTGTGGTGCACTTTCGTCCAACTCCAAGCTCAGTGCCGGGATGTCTTTACCGCGGAGAGTCCATGCTGAACTGTTCGTTGTGCTGCCATACCACGCCACCTCGCTTGGAACTGCCACTGCAACAGATTTGATGCGACTATCGAGCGCAGCGAGTAAAAAAGCTGGTTCAGAACCTCTGGAACCACTTATCACACCAATCCGATTTGCGTCGATCGAATCACTTGTTTCCAGAAAATCGATGGCACTGACAAAATATTCAAGTGGTATATGATCCAAAGTCTGCGGCAGGCCTTCACTTTTGAAATACGCGACAGCCAGAACAGCAATGCCATAAGGAGCGATCATTTCGCCGTTTGCGTCACCAAAGTTGAAGCCCCCATCTGATCCTCCAAATGCGATCACAACAGGCACTTTGTGATCCGATTTCGGAAGGTAAAGTTTTGCTGCCAAATTTTTGTAATTGACGGTTTGAATTTGATATTCAAATTCCGCAGCCATAGCTGTGCAAGAATAAAAAAAGAAAATTAGTAAAGCGGATTTGACACGCATAAAATTGGCTCTTTGTAGACAATGCAATTGGACAACCGGGAGCCGTCGAAGGCGACCGGACCTCCGAGTGAAAACCACGCCTCCTCCAAAGCGTCCCTTCTGAAAGAGATCCTGACGCATGGATTCAGTGATATCAAAGTTTCGCAAGTCCCGTGGGCAGTGGTTTCGGTGCCCTTGCTGCGGAGGTGCGGGCTGGAAATCTTCAACGCGCGCAGAATACCGACTCAGACCAGTACTTCGATTTCGAGTTGTCTACAGATGTAACATCTGCGACGGTCTTTCCACGCTGAAAGGGTGGCAGCGGCCTGCGTTCTGGTTCATTAAGGGCGTTGCCTGCTTTGTCGCACTGTTTTTTGCCCACTATTATTTCCTGTCCAATTTCCAGCATGCAACTGCGTTTGCGTTTGTCGTCATCCTTGACGCGATAATCCTCATTGCCATCGCAGTTGTGGGGCAATTTGCCAATCACTACAGTCCCGTGGACGGACCTTAAACTCAATCGGAGCGACGATGCACATTGGGGCTTCCTGCTCCGCGGCTGCTGCCCATTGCTTCAGCCACTAGCCCACGCCCTGGCGCCAATAGCCCAGCAGCTGAAGGAGGCATTTATATTTGGCTCCGTCGCCACAAGCAGTGACACGAGCGAGAGCGACATCGATCTCGCAGTGGTCGGCAATGTCGACCTATTCAGTCTTTCACCACTGCTAGATAACGCTGAGAGGGATGTTGGTCGGCATATTCACGTGAGTCTCTACAGCGAAGTGGAGTGGGCTTCGACCGACGACGCCGTGATTCGCGATATCAAAGCAGGACCCCGGATCGATTTGATCGAGATGATCAATGGCTAGGCCCGCTGCAGTCCGAATCCGTTGATTCTGGTTGAAATGACGCTGAATTTTCAAAAAAGACCATTTTGTGATAATATAGTTTTAATAGTTGAAACGACCGGGATTTCTATGAAACATTGGCCCGTACAAGACGCGAAAACTCACCTCAGTGAGGTAATTGAGCGCGCGCAATCTGAGGGACCGCAGACCATAACGCGCCACGGCGTCGAACGAGCCGTCGTGGTTTCAATCGACGAGTATCGTGCACTCGCAGCCTTGAAGCCAGACTTCAAGTCTTATCTGCTTGGTGGCCCGAAAGTGGAAGATTTCGCGATCGCACGCGATGACGATCGAGGGCGGAGTGCCGAGATTTGAACGAATCGACGCGCTATCTCCTCGATACCAATGTAATTTCGGAAACTCGAAAAGTACGACCCGACGAAAGGGTTCTGGCATTTCTGGCGACAACCCGTAGCGAAGATCTTTTTCTCAGCGTACTTACTTTCGGCGAGCTAAGAAAAGGCGTGATGTCAAAGCGCCAAAGCGATGTTTCCTCATCGGAAAGCCTCGGCCGGTGGGTGGACGGCCTGGAAGCGATCTTTGCCGACAGAATCCTTCCGATCAATGCGGCCATAGCTCGCCGCTGGGGCGAAATTTCAGGAGAGCGCCCCCTTCCCGTGATCGATACTTTGATCGCGGCGACTGCAATCGACCACGGACTCACTTTGGTCACTCGCAATATTCGTGATGTTGAGAGTTCTGGCGCGGCGCTGCTGAATCCCTGGGTTTTGGACTAGTAGTAGGAGATGACAACGAAATGTTGCAACCGGCGCGTTGCGGCCAGAAGCAGTCGGTCGAAGTCGAACAGGGAAGCGGACACCCAAGAAAACGGACCTCGACAAGTAAGGAGTCGTGCTGACGCGACCGATGGACATGAAGGAGACGTTTCAACGCGCGCGAGAAAATGGTCCGAGACTGGCTCGGATGGGGTGCGGCATTGGGCTTTCCCTCGTCGCCTACTACACGATTGCCTGGAACACCACTGGCACCGAATGGGAAGTCATGGCGTGCTTTACCGCGATTCTGGCGGCGAAGATTTTTTATCCTTTCAGCAGCGAGTTCTGCTTGCTTTGGGTCTTGCTGATCGGCCCGGTCATGCAATACGCTGCAATGGAGCCAATCCTGTTAGGCGCTGCGGGTAACGATCCCGTTGCTAGACTCGTGATTCAGAATATGCTGTCCTTAAAAGGCATGGCACTGGAGCTTTTCCCTCCCGTGCTTGCCACGATAACTTATGTTGTTTCAGCGAGGCTTGTTAGCCGGTTCCGATCGCGACCGAATCCGACATAGGCGGCCAACACTCCGATCGGCAGGCAGGATTGTCAAGGGTGTTATCGGCCAATTCCGGTCGACCGCAGATGCAGATCCAAAGCGGTCATTTCTCGAAATAGCCCGGAGAAATAATGAAGATTTTCGGCTATGAAGTTTCTGAAGGTCAGAACGATCCTTGCGAGCCAGCCGAGCTCGCTGAAATTACTTTGAACGCCACTCCCGATGAACTTCGCCGAATTTCAAAGTTTCTGACAGACGTAGCCGACCAGATGTCAGGCTGGAAAGATAAGACGCACCACTGGCACTTGTCCGACGTAGATAAATCCTTCCAATCTTCGCCCCACTTTGTGGTTTATCTGTCGCGGTAGCGCGGCGACATCAGTTAAGCCAGAATAGTTGGCAGCGTGCTACCGGCCAGGAACGGTCGTCCGAGGATGTCCCCAAAGTCGCCGTTCAGAGACGAACGCGGCGGCGATACCGTTTGCGCATTTGCACAGTACCGGCGCATTTTGGGTAGCGGATGGCGAAATCTGCGGAGATAATGACTCTTTAACCGTTATTTGGTGGAATAGGTATGGGCAGCATCCTGGTTAGCCGCAACCCAGAGATCATGAGTGGGACGCCGTGTTTTGCAGGCACCCGAGTTCCGCTCCAGACGCTCTTCGACTACCTTGAGGGCAGTTCGTCTCTTGACGAGTTCTTGGACGATTTCCCATCGGTTGCACGAGAAGTCGCGGTCGCAGTACTCGAGTTAGCCCGCGCACACCTGCTTGCCGATGCGTCTCCTGCTTGACGAATCGGTACCACGGCGGTTTGCGTTGCTTTTGCCCGACCACGCGGTCAAAACTGTGACCCAAGTCGGCTGGGGTGGAATCAAGAATGGCGCATTGCTCACGCTGGCCGCTCACGAGTTCGACGCCTTCATTACCGTTGATAACAATCTTCCGTACCAACAGAATATTGCAGGATTGCCCCTCGCAGTTATAGTCTTGAGGGCTAACTCCAACGCTTTAAGAAGCCTTGAACCGCTTGTTCCCGAACTTAAAAAAACTCTCGAACGACTTCAACCTGGTCAATTCGTGACGGTAGGTCGGCAAACCGGGGACTTTCACACCGATTAGGCTTACGAGAATTCGGAAACGGAAATCTCCAAGCAAGCGAGTGTGCCTGTATGTCCTGTATGTCCGCTCTCCCAAATCCCAAAGTCTGCATTGGGTCGATATGAGACCTTCGTAATTTCAGACGACTAAAACCAAAACGGCCCGATTGCGTGAGCAACCGAGCCGTTGAAATTTGGTTGCGGGGACAGGATTTGAACCTGTGACCTTCGGGTTATGAGCCCGACGAGCTGCCAGACTGCTCCACCCCGCGTCAAGACTTCAATTATGCCCTTTCTACGCACATATTGCAATCAACTCCACCGGCGTTCACCCGTATTTGGCATCGCAAGATGCGCAAGGCGCAAACTGATAGCCCATCGCCAATGGCTCGCGCGCCGGCACTGCTGCGGCTCCAGGATGCGAATTCAGTGGCCATTGCCGGAAACGAGCGCGCAGTTGGTACACTAGCTCATGAACTTCTGTTCCAACTGCGGGAAAGCCGTCGCGCTCAAGATTCCCCCGGGCGACAATCGCATGCGTTTTTGCTGCGACTTCTGCGGTGCGATTCATTATCAGAATCCCCGCCTCGTCGTTGGCACCTTGCCGGCGTGGGACGATCTCGTCCTGCTTTGCCGCCGCGCCATCGAGCCACGCCATGGCTTCTGGACGCTGCCTGCCGGCTTTCTCGAAAACGATGAGACCACGGCAGAAGGTGCCGCGCGCGAAACCATCGAAGAAGCAGGTGCACGCATCGAGCTCGGCCCGATGTTTACGATGTTCGACGTTGTTCATGTGCAGCAGGTGCACGTTTTCTATCGTGCACGCCTGCTCGATCTCGAATTCAAGCCGGGAATCGAGAGCCTCGAAGTCCGCATGTTTTCCGAGGCCGACATTCCGTGGCGCGATATCGCCTTTCGTACGGTGAGCCAGACGCTCGAGCACTACTTTTCTGATCGCAGCCGCGGCGTCTTCGAGTTGCACACCGGCAATATCGGCTATTCGCCGCGCACGGTCTTGCCGCAGGCCGAGCGGCTCCTGGCGCCTTGATTCCGTGGCTGGACGGCGCCACGCCGTTTCCGCCGATCAAGAATGCGCTTTCCGATCCGCCGGGGCTGCTTGCCATCGGCGGAGACCTCTCGCGCGCACGCTTGATCGATGCCTACCGCCACGCAATTTTCCCGTGGTTTTCCGATGACCAGCCGATCCTCTGGTGGAGTCCGGATCCACGCATGGTGCTCGAGCTGGACGACTTTCACGTATCGCATTCGCTCAAGAAGCGCCTTCTTGCGTTAACCCGTCCTGACAGCCCCATCGAAGTACGCTGCGACACGTGCTTTGAAACCGTCATGCGCGCTTGCGCCCAGCCCCGTCCCGGACAACCTGGCACGTGGATTTCCGAAGGCATCGTCTCGGCCTACCTCGAGCTTCACCGCCTTGGCAACGCGCACTCGGTGGAAACCTTCATCGACGGCGAAATTGTCGGCGGCCTTTATGGCGTATCGCTTGGCCGCATGTTCTTTGGCGAGTCGATGTTCTCAAACCGCACCGACGCCTCGAAGATTGCGCTGGCTTGCCTCGTATTCTGGCTGCGTGAGCTTCAATTTCCCATGATAGACTGCCAGCAGCAGACGGCCCATCTTGCGTCCCTTGGCGCGCGCCCAATCCGGCGAGACATCTTTGCAGAACGCGTTCTACATCTGGTCGACCTTCCCGCGCCACGGGCGTGGCCCGAGCGACTTGACGGTGTCGCCATGAACGCATTTATGCGAACGCGTGCGAAATGACCCAACTCAAGGAACTGCCCTTTGCCGCGCTGCAGTTCTATGCGACTGCGACCTATCCGTGCAGCTATCTTGGCGATCGTCACGCGCGCTCGCAGGTTGCAACGCCAAGCCACCTGATCAATGCCGACGTCTATAGCGAACTGGTGCGCTCGGGCTTTCGCCGCAGCGGTCTTTTCACCTACCGCCCGTATTGCGATGGCTGCCGCAGTTGCGTGCCGGTCAGGGTGCGCGCCGAGCTGTATATGCCCAACCGCAGCCAGCGCCGCGCGAGGCGCCGCCACGGCGCGCTGCAGGCGCGCATCTGCGCACTCGCCTTCGATCCCGAACACTACGCGCTTTACCTGCGCTACCAGATGAATCGCCATGCCGGTGGCGGCATGGATCACGACAGCCGCGATCAGTACAGCCAGTTTCTCCTGCAAAGCAAGGTCAATACACGACTGGTCGAGTTTCGCGAGTCCGAAGGCCCCGACGCCGGTCTGCTCAGGATGGTAAGCATCATCGACGTGCTCGACGACGGCCTATCGTCGGTCTATACCTTCTACGAACCGGATCTGCCTGGCTCGAGCCTTGGCACCTACAACATCCTCTGGCAGATCGCCCAGGCACGCGATCTCAGACTGCCCTACGTCTATCTGGGCTACTGGATTGAGCAAAGTGCCAACATGGCCTACAAGGCCAATTTCAGGCCGCTTGAGATGCTGGTCAACGGGCAATGGAGTGCGCTTGACCCGTCAAGCTGAGCCGAACCGGCTTTGCGCTGGCTGATGCTGGCATCTCTTTACCCTGTCGTTCGACCCCTTCTTTTTGCTCTTGAAGCCGAGCACGCCCATGACCTCACGCTTGGCGCGCTGGCATCGCTTTCCCGCCTTGGCTGGCTTGGGGCACCGCTGACCGCTTCATCCAACCTTAGCCGGCGCATCATGGGCATCGACTTTCCGCATCCCGTGGGACTCGCCGCCGGCCTTGACAAGGACGGTCGGGCGATCGACGGCCTTGCTGCGCTTGGCTTCGGATTCATCGAAATTGGCACGGTCACGCCGCTGGCGCAGAAAGGCAACCCCATGCCGCGCATGTTCCGGCTGCAACAGGCCCACGCCATCATCAATCGCATGGGGTTTAACAACGGCGGCCTTGACGCCTTTCTCGCCAACGTCAGGCGGGCTCGCTTTCGCGGCGTCCTCGGCCTGAACATCGGCAAGAACGCGACGACGCCAGCCGAGCGCGCAATCGAAGACTATTTGATCGGCCTTCGTGCCGTCTACGCCCACGCGAGCTATGTCACGGTGAATATTTCATCGCCAAACACCCATGGCCTGCGCGCCATGCAGGAGGGCGACGCCTTTGTGCGCCTGCTCGCGGCGCTCAAGGAGGAGCAGCGCCGCCTTGGCGAGGCGCATCGGCGTTACGTGCCGCTTGCCGTCAAGATCGCGCCCGATCTTGACGAGCCTGCCGTAAGGCAGATCGCCGAGCAGCTGCGCGCGCACGCGATCGACGGCGTGATTGCCACCAACACCACCACCGATCGCAGCAAAGTGCTCGGCATGCGATACGCCAACGAGAACGGCGGGCTGTCCGGGGCGCCCCTTCTTGAAGCCTCGACGAGCGTCATCAGGCAGCTCAAGGCAGAACTGGGAGAATCCCTGCCGATCATCGGCGTCGGTGGCATCACCTGCGGCAATGACGCGCTTGACAAGCTTAGCGCCGGTGCCAAGCTGGTCCAGCTCTACTCCGGGTTGATCTATCGCGGCCCGGCGCTGATCAAGGAGTGCCTGCGCGCGATCGAGAATGCACAGCCGACATAGGGCACCGTGGCGCCGAACCCTGTCCGCGGCGCAATTTCACATTGTGGTAAATTGGCTGGCCTGATCGCCATGACATCCCCCGTTCACAAACCGCGCACGGCCATCCAGGTCATCGACCGCATGATGGTGTTGCTTGACGCCTTGGCAAGCGAGCACGACGCGGTCAATCTCAAGACGCTCTCAGCGGTCACGGGCCTGCACCCGTCGACCGCCCATCGCATCCTCAACGACATGGTGCTCGCCCGCTTTGTCGATCGGCCCGAGCCCGGCCAGTATCGGCTCGGCATGCGCCTTCTCGAGCTTGGCAACCTCGTCAAGGGACGGCTTAGCGTACGCGATGCGTCGCTTGAGATGATGCGCGAATTGCACCGGGCGACCGGCCAGACGGTCAACCTGTCGGTGCGGCAGGGCGACGAAATCGTCTACGTCGAGCGCGCCTTCAACGAATTCAGCGGCATGCAAGTGGTGCGCGCCATCGGTGGGCGTGCACCGCTGCACCTGACCTCGGTGGGCAAGCTGTTCTTATCGGCAGACGATGCGCGCAGCGTACGCAGCTACGCAACGCGGACGGGTCTTTCGGGTCATACCGCAAACAGCATCACTGACGTGGCGATGCTCGATCGCGAACTCGCGCTTGTCCGAACGCGCGGATTTTCCAGGGACAACGAGGAGCTCGAACTTGGCGTGCGCTGCATTGCCGCGGGTATCCGCGATGACAGCGGCAAGCTGATCGCCGGACTTTCGCTTTCAGCACCGGCAGACCGCATGCAGGATTCCTGGGTGTCGGAACTGCTTGCGACCACCCACAAGATTTCGCAGTCGCTAGGCTACGTCGAGGAGGCGCAAAAGCCCGATGCGCAAAAGCCGCGCAAGGCTAGCTCGTGACGTGAATCGGCTCGACGCCAACGGCGGGCTCGGAGCCCGTGATGTGCGACGCATCGAACAGGCCCGGCTTTGACTCGACCCACTTCTTGATGCGGTTGGCATCGCCAAAGCGCGTGTACTTGCCAACAGAATCAAGAAGCACGATGAGCACGGTCTTGCCTTCGATCTTGGCCTTCATCACGAGGCACTTGCCCGCTTCGACGATGTAGCCGGTCTTCTGCACGACGATGTCCCAGCCGGGATTGGAGACGAGCGAATTGGTGTTGTGATAGGCCACCATGTGTCGTCCGACCGGAACCGTATAGCCGGTGTCGGTCGAGAACTCCCGAATCGTCGGGTTTTCCGAGGCCGCCTGCAGCAGCTTGGCCAGGTCCGAAGCGCTTGCGACGTTCTATTTCGAGAGCCCCGTAGGGCCGTTGAAAAAGGTGCTCGTCATGCCGAGCTGGGCGGCCTTGGCATTCATTGCTGCAAGGCACGCGGGAAGACCCCCAGGGTAGTTGCGGCAAAGCGCATGGGCCGCGCGATTTTCCGAAGACATGAGCGCGATGTGCATCAGATCGCGGCGCGACAGGACCGTGCCAATCGCAAGACGCGAGTGTGTGCCCTTTTCGGTGTCGAGATCGTCGTCGGTGACTTCAACCATTTCTTCCATGTTCTGGTGAGCGTCGAGCACGACCAGCGAAGTCATCAACTTGGTAATCGATGCGATCGGCAAGGCGACGTCCGAATGCTTCTCGAAAAGCACGTTCGAATTGGATTCGTCCATGACGAGCGCAACACTTGACTGCAGCGCAAGCGGGCCGGTGTCAACGGTATGCAGCCCTTCCTGGGTGGCGATCGAGCCACGCGCTGCAACCGCGGCGTAGACGCGATGCACGCGCAGGTGCGACGTGGCGCGCGCAGCCGGGCGGTGCAGTACGGTCAGGGTGCGATGCGGCGCGCGAGGCGCAGCATTCGTGTCGTCGATGAGCCCCGTCGATGCCGGTGGCAGATGGCTCGTGCGCACAAGCGCATCGGGCGCTGTTTGCGAGGAGGTCTTGGCAACCGCGCCTAGCGAGAATCCCAGCAAAGCGCAGCCAAGCAATCGTGTACAACCTCGCATGCAAGCCTCCCAACGAAAGTGCGCGTAGTGTAGCAAATTGAAATAATCTTTCAAGATTAATAACATAGCTTGGGTCGTTAAGGCAAATTCTCGAAAGATTTGCCAAATATCGCACACTTTTGCCATTTCATGTCAGGCGGTGTGCGCAATTGCGACAGGATTGACGCAAAGCCTGCCTTAAGAGCGCGCGAGAACGGCATTTGGATGACCCGCATGCCTGGCGAGCACTGCTCACGCAAGTGCGGGACACGCCGGCGGCCGCCGCCCGTTGGGCTCTCGCACAAAGGCGAGACTAGATGGCCTTGGCGATGGCCTTTCCGACATCAGCGGTCGAGGCCGTGCCACCCAGATCGGGCGTGCGCGGCGCGTGGCTATCTGCGAGCACTTGCTCGATGGCAGTGACAATGCGCTGACCCGCCGCAGGGTGCCCAAGATGATCGAGCAAGAGCGCACCCGACCAGATCATGCCGATCGGATTGGCAATGCCGCGGCCGGCAATATCGGGGGCAGAGCCGTGCACGGGTTCGAACATCGATGGGAAATGGCGTTCGGGGTTGATGTTTGCAGATGGCGCGATGCCAATCGTGCCGGTACACGCCGGACCCAGATCGGAAAGGATGTCGCCAAACAGATTGGATGCGACAACCACATCGAACCAGTCGGGATGCAAGACGAACTGTGCGCTGAGGATATCGATGTGGAACTTGTCGACGCGCACGTCGGGATATTCCTTGCCGATCGCAACGACGCGCTCGTCCCAGTAAGGCATGGTGATCGAAATGCCGTTGGACTTGGTCGCCGAGGTGAGGTGCTTCTTGGGTCGGCGCATGGCCAAATCGAAAGCGAAACGCAAGATGCGATCAACGCCGGTGCGGGTGAAGATGGTTTCCTGAAACACCATCTCGCGATCGGTGCCCTCGAAGATGCGGCCACCGACGCTCGAGTACTCGCCTTCGGTGTTCTCGCGCACCACGAAAAAATCAATGTCACCCGGATTGCGCCCGGCAAGCGGCGACTTGACGCCTGGCATCAGGCGGCACGGACGCAGGTTGACGTACTGATCGAAGCTGCGCCGAAACTTGAGGATCGATCCCCAAAGCGAAACGTGATCGGGAACCGTAGCTGGCCAGCCGACCGCACCGAAGTACAGGGCGTCGGTCTTTAACAGCTGGTCGAACCAGTCATCGGGCATCATCTGGCCGTGCTTTTCGTACCAGTCGCAACTTGACCAGTCGATATGCATGTAGTCGAGATCGATGCCTTCATGACGCGCGGCGGCATCGAGGCAGCGCAGTCCTTCGGGCATCACTTCGCGGCCAATGCCATCGCCTGGGATCACTGCAATGCGGTAGCGCTTTGTCATCTCTGCTACTCCAGAAACGTGGTGAAGTGCTCGACCGGTTCACGCACCGTCACGAGCGAATTTTCGATCTTGTCCGGATCGGCATAGCCAAGGCTCATGCCGCAGACCAGCATCTGGTCGTCTGGAAGTTTCAGGTGTTCGGCGATGATCCGGTGAAACGGCGTGAACGCGGCCTGCGGGCAGGTATCCAGCCCGCGTGCACGCGCGGCAATCATGACATTTTGCAAGAACATGCCATAGTCGAGCCACGAGCCGCGCTCAAGCACGCGATCGATGACGAACATGATGCCCACCGGTGCGTCAAAAAAACGGTAGTTGCGGCCATGCTGGTGATGCATCGCCGGCTTGTCAGTCTTGGTGATGCCAAGAAGACCGTAGAGATCCCAGCCGACCTTGCGTCGCCGCTCGATATAAGGCGTGACCCAGGTTCGCGGATAGTAGGCATATTCCTCGACATAGAGCGTGGCGGCGTCGGGATGATTGTGGGCTGCGCTGATTTTGTCTGCGAGTTGTTCTTTCGACTCGCCCGTAAGGACGTAGACGCGCCACGGCTGGATATTGGTGCCCGAGGGGGCACGACTTGCGACCCGCAGGATGTCGACCACCGTCTCGCGCGAAACAGGGGTATCCAGGAATGCGCGAATCGAGCGCCGCGACTCGATGGCGCGATCGACGACAGCCGAATCGAGGGTGGCAGGAACAGGTGATGAGGTCATGGCAGGATCAGAAGTAGGGAAAGCTGTTGTCGCAATGCATCAGGCAGGGGATGCGGACGGCGCTGGGCGCGATCGACATAGACATGGACGAAGTAGCCCGAAGCGCAAGCGGCAGAGTCGCTGGCGTTGAAGATGCCGATTTCATAGCGCACGCTTGATCGACCGAGATGCGCGACGCGAAGGCCGGCGCGGACCTTTTCGGGAAAAGCCAGCGAGCGGTAGTAATTGCAATGGGTCTCGACGACGAGGCCGATGACCGCACCCTGGGCGAAATCGAGCAGTCCGTTCTCGATCAGGTAGCGATTGACGATGGTATCGAACCAGCTGTAGTAGACCACGTTGTTGACGTGGCCATAGGCGTCGTTGTCCATCCAGCGCGTCGCAATGTCGATCACGTGCGGATAGGCGCCGATGTCTGGCGGTGCTGTCATGCGCGAATTCTCTCACTGTTGCCGGCGTGCAAGACCACGAGCGCCACGGCAAGCGATGTGATCACCAGGCCGATCAGCGCCGCGCGCGTGAAAATCTCGCCAAACATCAGGTAGGCCATGAGCGCTGTCACCGGGGGCACGAGATACAGGTAGCTTGTCACTTCGGTGGCGCGCCCGCGCCTTATCATGAGAAAGAAAAGCGATACGCCACCGCCCGAGAGGACAAATACCGACCAGGCGTAGGCCAACCAGAAGTTGGCCGTGAATTCGATGCGTGGCACCTCGAACACGAAGGCCACGGGCAAGGTCACGAGAAGCGCTGCAATGAACTGGATGACCTGGCCGGTACGGACATCGATGAAGGGACAAAAGTGCTTCTGATAGAGCGTGCCCAGCGTCATCGAGAAAAGTCCGCAGACGGCAAGAACGATCGCCACGCTCGAGAGCCCGTTCGTTGAGATGCGATTAGAGACCACCAGAAGCACGCCGACGAATCCGAGGATAAGGCCCAGCCACTGGCGACGCGTGACCTGCTCACCGAAGGCGCCGCTGATCACCGCAGTAAGGATCGGCTGCGTGTTGACGATCAGTGCGGCAAGGCCGGCGGGCATGCCAAGCTCGATCGCGCACCAGACGCAGCCGAGGTAACCCGCCTGGATGGCAAGTCCTGCGACGGCGACGTGGATTGCATCCGGCAAGGTTTTCGGCCAGGGGGCGCGGCTGAAGAAAGCCAGCGTGCCCATCAAGGCGATGACGCCAAGATAGCGCGCGCTAAGAAAGAAAAGCGGCGGCGCGTAAGGCAGGCCGAAACGCGCGACGACGTAGCCCGAAGCCCAGATGACGACGAAGGCAAGCGGAATCGCGCGAACGCCAAAATCGCTTGCCGCGGCCCGTGCCAGACTCATGCAGCCTGAGCCGGGTTGCCCTGCGAGCGGCGCGCAGCAATTGCTGCGGCGATGTGCGGCTGCCACGCCAGCGCAGCCTCGACGGTCTGGCGGTGCAATGCGACGGTGATGTCCAGATCGCGCCCATAGCCGCCGGCCATGGTCACAACCAGGGGCAAGCCGCGAGCATGGGCAAAGTCAAACACCTTGCGGTCGCGCTCCTTCAGTCCCGCCGCCGTCAGTTTCAAGCGACCGAGGCGGTCGTTTTCGTGGGGGTCTGCTCCCGCCAGGAAAAACACCATGTCGGGCGAAAAGCCAGGCGGCAGTAAAGCCAGCGCCTCGTCAAGTGCGTCCAGGTAGCGCGCATCGCCCGCGCCGTCGGGCAGGCCAATGTCAAGGTCACTTTTTTCCTTGCGAAACGGGAAATTCTTCTCGGCGTGCAAGGAAAGCGTGAAAACGCTCGCGTCATCGCTAAAAATCCGGGCGCTGCCGTTGCCCTGATGAACGTCAAGATCGACGATCAAGGCGGCCCCGATCAGGGCCTCGCGCTGCAGCACGCGAATCGCCACGGCGACATCGTTAAAGACGCAAAAGCCACTGCCGCGCTCGCTAAGCGCATGATGGGTGCCACCGGCAAGGTTGACTGCGATGCCCTCTTTTTGCGCCATCCTCGCAGCGGCGATGGTGGCGCCCACCGATCGGCACGCGCGCTCGACCATCGCCTCGGACCACGGAAATCCAATTTCGCGGGCCTCGCCAGAACTCAAGGTGCCCAAGAACACGCGCTCGATGTAGGCGCCGTCGTGAACAAGCGCGAGTTCATCGCGGCTGGCGGGCCGCGGTTCAGTCAACTCGATGCCTGGCAGAGCCCGCACCGCCTCGCGCAGACGCGCATATTTCTGCATCGGAAAGCGATGGCCGGTGGGCAGCGGAAGGACGAACTGGTCGCAGGAAAAAGCGTGCACGAAGGGCTCTACGAAGAGCGAAAAGTCTAGCATCGTCGGCAGGAAGGCGTGGGCCGGGGCTGGCAAGCGCCTCCGTGCGCCCGCATCAGGATGGCCGCCGACGCGGAAAACGGCCGACCCGTGCGAAAAATTTGTGAAACGCAATCAACTACTTATAAAGACCGCTGTTACAAAATTAATTTGGTGCAACGCACCAAATGGGCTTGACTTCGGCACCTGAGCCCCTACAATTCACATTGTTGCGCCGCACCATGAACGCGCGCACGCCCTAGAACGACTAAATTCGACATCCAATGGAAAGGGTTTTAAATGAACACGACTTCCCCCGAGCAACTCGCAGCCGCCTATCAAAGCAATCTCGAAACCATGTTCGTCCTTGCGCACACCACCTTTGCGGGCGTCGAGAAGGTGCTTGAGCTCAACCTCAATGCCGTCAAGGCCAACCTTCAGGACAGCGCTGGCAAGACGCGCGCGCTGCTCGCGGTGAAGGATCCGCAGGAACTGATTTCGTTTCAGGCTGCACAAGTTCAGCCGACCGCAGAAAAGGCTGTCGCCTACTCGCGTCATCTGTACGAAATTGCAAGCGCCACGCAAGCTGAGTTCACCCGTGTTGCCGAAGACCAGCTCGCCGAAGCCAACAAGAAGCTCGTGACCTTGATCGACAGCGCAGCGAAGAATGCTCCGGCCGGATCGGAAACCGCTGTGGCCATGATGAAGTCAGCCGTGGCCGCTGCCAATTCGACCTACGACAGCATTTCGAAGGCGACCAAGCAAGCCGTGGAAATCGCTGAAGCCAACGTCGCTGCTGCGACCAACGCGGCCGTCAAGACCGCTGGCCGTGCCGCGACTTCCGCACGCACCAAGAAGGCTGCCTAAGCTTCGCGAAAACGCGTTTTCCTGCACCACCGTCAGGGCCGCTTGCCGAAAGGACGCGGCCCTGATCTTTTCTGCCCGGGCATCAATCTGCAAGGCCCGCTGTCGGCGCTATGATCAGCACTCCCCACTTTTGGAGGTGCTCGTGACCCAGGCCCGCCCGAAGAACATCCCGCTCATCTTGGCGAGTTCGCTTGGCGCGGCGTGCCTCGCGCTTTGCGCCGCCATCGCATGGGCCCAAGGCGCCCATTCCGCCTTCCAGTTTCACGACGAGTTCTACTGGCTGGAACAGATGAACAAGGCCTCGGCTGTGATGGTCGTCGAACAAGGCATCGTGACGCGCGAACTGGGCCAGACGATTGCCGCAAGCATCGCGCAAAGTATCGAAAACGGTAGTCGTGCCGGCGCCCCTCGTCCGGGCGTCTCGCAATATCTGGACCTTGAAAAGGAGCTGATCAAGCTTGGCGGCCCGGACGTGACGCGCCTGCACTCGGGCCGCAGCCGGCAGGATCTGCTGGCCACGGCGAACCGGCTCAAGCTCAGGGAACGCGATCTCGAACTGATCGACCGGATCTCGGCTGTCAGGGAGCGCATGCTGGGTTTGGCCAAGGCCAATATCAACACCATCATTCCGGCCTACACCAATGGCGTGCAGGCACAACCGATCACCTTTGCGCACTACCTGCTGGGCTACGAAGGCGCACTTGCACGCGATGCACAAAGAATCCGATCGGCCTACGCGCGCATCAACCTGAGTCCGCTCGGTGCTGCCGCACTTGGCACCTCCAGCTTTGCCATTGACCGCGCACGTCTTGCCACGCTACTGGGCTTTGACGGGCTAATCGAGGACTCCTTTGACGCCAACCTCGTGTCTTCGCTCGACGTCCCGCTTGAGTCGGTGCAAATCTCGGAGAGCGCGGCGCTGACCATTGGCGCGCTCACCGAAGATGTGGCACTGCAGTATCACGAAACGCAACCGTGGCTGCTTCTGGCAGAAGGCGCCCTCACCGGTCCGAGCAGCATCATGCCGCAAAAGCGCAACCCCTACGGGCTCAACGATATCCGCGACATGGCAAGTGATGTCGAAGGTGATGCCGAAACGTTTCGCCTTCTCGCACACAATGTCGCCGCCGGCATGCCCAGCTACAAACACGGTAGCGCCGAAAAAGCCATCGATGACACCTTGCTGATGCTAGACCAGCTCGACACCGTGCTGGCTGCTGTCGTCATCGATCCCGCACGCGGCCTGGCCGAAGTCAACGACGACTACTCGACCACCACCGAGCTCGCCGACGTGCTGCAGCGGCAATGCAATGTGCCCTTTCGCATCGGCCACCATTTTGCCTCCGAGCTTGTCACCTACGGCCGCAGCCACCACCTCAAGGCGGCACAACTGCCTTACCCCGAGGCGCAGCGCATCTACACCGCATCGGCTCAGACCTTCGGCATCGAAAACGCCCAGCTGCCGCTTGACGAAGCGAGTTTCAGGCGCGCGCTCTCGCCTGAAAACATGATCGCCTCGGCACGCGTGACTGGCGGCCCGCAGCCAGCCGAAGTCGAGCGCATGCTCAAGGAAGAAGAGGCCGGCGTGAAGGACGACCGCAGCTGGAGCGCTGACAAGCGCCAAAGGCTGGCTAACGCCTCCGCCGCTCTCGATCAGGCGTTTCAGAGTCTGCTCATCAAGCCTTGAGTCTTGGGGCTTGAGCCTCGCCGCTATCCGACGTTTTCATCGATCTCGGCCTCAAGCGCGAGCACGCCCGCCTTCAGTGCCGCATAGGCCTCATCAAGCTGCGACAGCGGACCCTTGACGCCGAGTTCGATGTGGCGGCGCGAACGCGGCCCTGCAACCGCATCATCGCCAACCGAGGGCAAACTGAACACGCGCATGTCCGGGAAGCGCGCTTCGAGCTGCTCCATCAACGGCGTCAAGGTCGATTCGGCGGTCTGAAAGACGAGCAAGGCGCGCTCGCCGCGCTCGCCGCGCTGAAACAGGTGCGTGTAATGGGTGTCGAGCACAGCCTCGATCATGGGCCAGGCCATGACCGGGAATCCCGGGACGAAGTAATGCTCGCCGATCTGGAAGCCCGGAATCTTGTTAAACGGGTTGGGGATGATTTTCGCGCCCTTGGGAAACTCACCCATGCGCAGGCGCTGGTCACGCTCCTTTGGCGTTAACGGCTGCGCCATCTCGGAAATACGCTCGAGGATGCGCTCGCGCGCTTGCGGATGCAGTTCGCACTCGACGCCCAAGGCGACAGCCGCTGCCTGGCGCGTGTGGTCATCGGGCGTGGCGCCAATGCCGCCCGTGACAAAGACGATGTCCTCAGTCGCCAGCGTCCGCTTCAGTTCCTCGACGATCTCGTCACGCTCGTCGGGCAGATAACGCGCATACGACAGCGCCATGCCGCGTGCCTCGAGCAACTCGATGACTTTGGCAAGATGCTTGTCGCTGCGCCTGCCCGACAGGATTTCGTCGCCGATGATCAAAAGTCCGAATTTGGGTCGTTTCAACGCTTCCTCATTTCACGCACGGGTGGGTCAAGCAAGGTCGGTTCGTCCACGCAAGTCGAGCATAACGCACCGCCGTCACAACTTCAGCGCTCGATCGATTCCCAGACACGCTGCAAGCGCTTGACAGAAACCGGCATCGGCGTTCGCAGCTCCTGGGCAAAAAGCGCGACCCTGAGCTCTTGCAGCAGCCAGCCAAAGTCGGCAAGCGGCCGGTCGGCCTGACCCCGGCGCTTGTCCAGCGCGCGGCGCCAGCGCACCTCAAGCGGCGTGATCTCGGCCATGAGGCGCTTGTCGCGTTCGGGATCGGCCTTTAGCTTGTCGATGCGCAAACTGACCGCCTGCAGATAGCGGGGCAGATGCGGCCAGCTGCCTGCCGGGGTGGCAAGCACAAAGTCCGGCTGCATCAGAAATTTCAGTTGCGACTCGACGTCCGACTGCGCAGCGACCGCGCCGCGAAGGAGCGGCAGCTTGCGCTGCACGCCATGATATTCATTGAGCACGAGGGCGGTCTGGCGCACAATTTCCTGGGCCACAAGCGACACCCGCGTGCGCGCATCCTTGAGCCGCGCGGCAAAGCTTTCCTGATCTTGGGGCCACGGCTCTTGCAGGCATGCGCGCTCAAGCGCAGCCAGGATGATCTGCTCGCGCAATTCGTCGATCGTCCCAAGCGGCATGTACTGCATCGCCATGGCATTTAACTGCGGCAGATTTTTCGAGATGAACTTGAGCGGCTCTTTCAGCTGAAGTGCAAAAAGTCGCATCAGGCCAAGGCGGTGCGCAAGGTGCGCCTGCTCGGGCTCGTCAAAGACCTCGATCTGGCAATACGTCTTGTGATCAACAAGCGCCGGATAGCCGATCAATGTCTGGCCGTCACGCTCGATTTCGAGCAGTTCCGGCAGCTCTCCAAAATTCCAGTCGGTGACAGCCGCACTCGGAAATGGCCGTGGGCGCGTTTGCGCGAGCGGCGCTTGCGCCTGCTCGAGCTGCAAGGCAGCACGCTCGGTATCGGCGTCAGGACGGACCAGTGACAGCGCATTTTTCCCGCGCGCAGCCTGAAATGCTTCCTGGAACTGCCGCTGCGCTTCCTGGCCGAGTTCGGCGCGCAGGGCCGCAAGGTTCCTGCCCATCGCAAGTTGCCTGGCGCTGGCATCGGTCACGCGGAAATTCATGCTCAGATGCAAAGGCACGGTTTCGGCCTTGAAATCGCTTTCATGCACGGTAACGCCAAGCGTCTCGCGAAAATCGCTGCAGATCCTGGCGAGCAGGCCCACGCGCCACGGCGCATCGCCATTTCGCGCAAGAAAGCCATCGACGTAATTCGGAAGCGGCACGGCGTGGCGGCGGATGCGCTGCGGCAGCGACTTGACGAGCCAGCTGACTTTTTCCTTCAGCATGCCAGGTACCAGCCATTCGGCGCGTGCCGCATCGATCTGGTTTAGGGCATAGATCGGTACTTCGAGCGTGACGCCATCACGCGGGCTGCCCGGCTCGAAATGATAGTCGAGCGCCATGGCAATGCCCCCCATCTCGAGCGATCGCGGAAAATTGTCGCTGGTCACGCCGGCAGCATCGTGGCGCATCAGGTCTTCGCGCGACAGGCGCAAGAGCCCGGGGTTTTGCAGCCGTTCGCGCTCGAACCAGCGCTCGAACAGGCGCTGATCGGTGACCTCGGCCGGGATGATGTGATCACAAATGGCAACGAGCAATTCGTCATCGACGAGTACATCGGGTCTTCGCGTCTTGTGCTCGAGCCTTTCGATGTCCGCGATCAGCCGCTGGTTGTTTGCCATCATGTCGCGCACGGCAGCGCTGCGCGCCTCGAAGTTCTCGCCGTGCATGGCCGATACGATGCCGTCGCGGATCATGCAAGAGCGCGCCCTCACCGGATCGATCGTCGCAAAATCAATGCGGCGCTGCTGGTACACCGGCAAGCCATAGAGCGTGCCACGCTGCATGGCCACGACGCGCCCGCTGCTCTTTTCCCAATGGGGCTCGCCAACCGATGTCCTGATCAGGTGGGCGCCGACCTTCTCAAGCCACTGCGGTTCGATTTTCGCTACCGTGCGCGCATAAAGACGTGACGTTTCCATGAGCTCGGCCGCGACCACCCAGCGCCCCGGTTTTTTCGCGAGTACCGAGCCTGGCCAGATGAAAAACTTGATGCCGCGGGCACCGACAAAATGCGCCTCGGTCTCGCTCTTTAAGCCAACGTTGCCAAGCAGACCCGTCAAGAGCGCGAGGTGCAGTTGTTCGTAGGTGGCAGGCACGGTGTTGATGCGCCAGCCCATCTCGGCCACGTTGGCCTGGAGCTGGCGCTCGACATCAAGCCATTCGCGCAAGCGCAGTGGCGACAGGAAGTTCTGCTTGCAGGTGTCGCGCAGCTGGCGCTGCGATTTCTTGTGCGCAAGCGCTTCCTGATACCAGTGCCAAAGCCGCAAGTCACCCATGAACTCGGAACGTTCGTCAGCCAGCCGCTTGTGCGCGGCATCTGCGGCACCCTGAGCTTCGAGCGGTCGTTCGCGCGCATCCTGCACCGAAAGTGCGGCAGCGATGATCAGCATCTCGCTTAAGCAGTGGCACTCGCGAGCGGCGAGCATCATGCGTGCGATGCGCGGGTCAAGCGGCAGGCGGGCGATCTCGCGACCGATCTCGGTTAACGCCTGCTCTTCGTTGACGGCGTTCAGCTCGGTCAGAAGCTGGTAGCCGTCGGCAATCGCGCGCGCTGCCGGCGGCTCAAGAAACGGAAACTCGGACACTTCGCCCAAGCCGAGCGCTTTCATGCGCAGGATCACCGAAGCAAGCGATGAGCGCAAGATCTCGGGGTCCGAAAACCGCGGCCGACTGGCAAAGTCGGCCTCGTCGTAGAGCCTGATGCAAACACCACTGGCAACGCGACCGCAACGGCCAGCACGCTGGTTGGCAGCAGCCTGGGAAATCGGCTCGATCTGGAGCTGCTCAACCTTGTTGCGATAGCTATAGCGCTTGACGCGGGCAACGCCAGTGTCAAGCACGTAGCGAATCCCAGGCACTGTCAACGAGGTTTCGGCGACATTGGTGGCAAGCACGATCCGCCTTGCGCCCGAAGGCTTGAACACGCGTTCCTGCTCGGCTGCTGACAGCCGCGAGAAAAGGGGCAGGATCTCGGTATGAGACGGATGATGCTTTCGGAGCGCTTCGGCGGCTTCGCGGATTTCACGCTCGCCAGGCAGAAAGACCAGGATGTCGCCCGCGCCGATGTGCGCAAGCTCGTCAACCGCGGCAAGCAGCGCATCGGTGATGTCCTCGCCACGGGCCTCACCGGCCACAGGGCGGTAGCGCACTTCGACCGGATAGAGACGCCCGGAAACCTCGATCACCGGAGCCGGTCCGTGGGGTCCTCGAAAGTGATTCGCAAAGCGCTCGGCATCGATCGTGGCTGACGTCACCACGACCTTGAGCTCGGGCCGCCTGGCGAGCACGCCCTTCAGGTACCCGAGCAAGAAGTCGATATTGAGGCTGCGCTCGTGCGCCTCATCGATGATCAGCGTGTCGTAGGCCAGGAGCAACGGGTCGGCCTGGGTTTCGGCAAGCAAAATGCCATCGGTCATGAGCTTCACGCTGGCGCCGGCAGAAAGCGTGTCGGTAAAGCGCACCTTGTAGCCTACGACCTCGCCCAAGGGCGTTGCGAGCTCGTCGGCGATGCGCCTTGCCACGCTTGACGCCGCGATGCGGCGCGGCTGGGTGTGGCCAATCAGCCCGGCGCCGCCAGCGCCGCGCCCGCGGCCAAGCGACAGGCAGATCTTGGGCAACTGGGTGGTCTTGCCCGATCCGGTTTCGCCGCACACGATCACCACCGGATGGGCGGCAATTGCAGCGGCAATGTCGGCGCGTCGCGCCGAGACCGGCAATTCTTCGGCAAACACCAAAGGCGGGATCGGATTGGCCACGACGTGCTTGGCAGCAAGCGGGCGCGCAGGACGTTTCGGACGCGCGGTGGAAGGCTCAGACATTGGCGGGGCAATTGACGCGCTTGCGACTCGCATGCGTCTTGGACCAATTATAATCAAGCGATGAACGCCCCTGACACGCCATCGCCATTTCGCGCCGAGCCGGATCTCGACGAAAGTCAATCGGACTTGCCCACACTTCTTGAGGACGATGAAGTGTCACAGGCACAGTTCGTCGCCTGGTTTCGGGCGGTGGCCCCCTATGTGCATGCCTTCAAGCGGCGCGTTTTCGTCGTTGCCTTTGGCGGTGAAGCCGTGCTCGCCGGGCGGCTGACACGCATCTGCGAAGACTTGGCGCTGCTGCGCGCACTGGGGATTCGCGTCGTCGTCGTGCATGGCTCGCGTCCGCAGATCGAAGAGCAGCTGCGGCTGCGCCAGATCGAATCGCAATTCGTCAAGGGCATTCGCATCACCGACGGGGCCGCGCTTGAGTGCGCCAAGGAAGCCGCAGGCGAAATCCGCCTTGATATCGAGGCGGCGTTTTCCCAGGGCTTGGCCAACACGCCGATGTGGAACGCCGACATCAAGGTGCTGTCGGGCAATTTCATCACGGCAAAGCCGGTGGGCGTGGTTGACGGTGTCGATTTTCAAAGCACCGGTGTCGTTCGCAAGGTGTCCTCGGAGGTGATCCAGCTTGCGCTTGCAGCGCGCGCCGTGGTGCTGATTTCGCCGTTGGGCTTCTCGCCCACGGGCGAAGCCTTCAATCTTGACATGGAAGACGTGGCGGCAAGCGTTGCCGCTGCGCTGCACGCCGAGAAGCTGCTGTTTCTGACCGAAACGCCGGGCATCGTTGATGCGCAGCACGAATTGATCCGCGAACTGTCGACGCTGTCGGCAAGCCGGCTCCTTGACAGTGGCGTCTTGCCAACCGACACGGCGCATTATCTGAAGCACGCGCTGCGGGCGATCGGCGCCGGCGTTCCCAGGGCACACCTGGTGCCGTTTGCGCTTGATGGATGCGCCCTGCTCGAGATCTTCACGCATGACGGCGTTGGCACCATGATCGCAGCCGACGATCTCGAAGAGCTGCGCGAGGCAACCGTTGACGACGTCGGCGGCATTCTCAAGCTGATCGAGCCGCTCGAGGCCGACGGCACGCTGGTCAAGCGCGGGCGCGGACGAATCGAGCGCGAAATCGAGTATTTCAGCGTCATCGAACACGATGCCAGGCTCTTCGGATGCGCCGCACTCTACGCATTTCCGAACGAAAAGATGGGTGAGCTTGCCTGCCTTACGGTGTCGCCCGATGCACAGGGCATGGGCGATGGCGAAAAGCTTTTGAAACGCATCGAGCAGCGCGCGCGTGCCATGGGACTTGAAGCGCTCTTCGTCTTGACCACACGCACGGCCCACTGGTTCTTGAAAAGGGGCTTCGTCGTCGCAGGCGTAGACAGCTTGCCCAAGGATCGGCAGCGCATGTACAACTGGTCGCGCAAGAGTCAGGTGCTGCTCAAGCGCATCTAGAATCTAGTTGCCGCGCTCGGCCCACTGCGTCGCAAAGCGCGCGAGCTCGGCTGCCCGCTTCAATCCGAGTTTTTCGCGCAGGTTGGCGCGATGCGCCTCGACAGTCTTGACCGAGCGGCCAAGCTTGGTTGCGATTTCAGACACCGTAAGCCCCTGCCCGATCATGCGCAGGATCTCGAACTCGCGGTCGGTCAGGTTGTCGATGAAGGACACCTTCTGGTCCATGCCGCTACTCAAAAAGCGCTGCACCATGACGGTTTGCATGCGATCGCTGACATACACGCCGCCATTGAGGATCTTGCGGATCGCCATGAGCAGCCGCTCGGTCGCTTCCTGCTTCATGACATAGCCCTTGGCCCCGGCGCGAAAGGCGCGATCGGAATACAGCGCTTCGTCGTGCATGCTCATCATCAGGATCAGGAGTTCTGGCTGCTGCGCGTGCATCAGCTTGACGAGTTCAAGCCCTGACGTGCCCGGCAAGGAAATGTCAACGATGGCCAGATCGACCGGCTCGGCGCGAAGCACGGCGATCGCTGAATCGGCGTCGCCAGCCTCGTAGCGCACGTCAAGGTCGGGTTCCCGATTGACCAGCTGTGCGATGCCCTGACGCACGATGACGTGGTCATCGACGATCATGATGCGGGCCTTGGCAGGAAGCGGGCCGATGGTCGAGGCCTGGCTAGTCATGCGCTTCTCCTTCCTCGCGTAGCGTTTGCGCCACATTGCGATTGATCGTGACGCGCAGCCGGACATCGTGGCTGCGCACATTCTCAAGCGAGAGCCGGGCTCCGATCAACTGGGCGCGATAGCGCATGCTGATCATGCCGATGCCCGGGCCGTCGCCATCGTCATCGCGCGTTGCGCCAAGCCGGCCCGAATTGGTGACCGTCAAGACCAGCTGATCCTGCTTTGCCGCGAGGTCGATGCCGATCCTGCCGCGGTCTCCGTGTTTGACCGCATTGTGCACCGCTTCCTGCGCGATCCGAAAGAGGTGGTGCGAAACAATCGGGCTGGCGATGGTTGCGCCCTCGTCGGCGCCGTAGCGGCATTCGATGCCATAGACATGGCTGATATCGCGCGCGAGCTGCCCCAGCGCCACGATCAGGGCGTTGTCTTCGGGGCCGACGGGCCGCAAGCCGCGCGCAAGCGCGCGGATGTTTGAAATTGCCTCGTTGGTCAACTGCGCGATCTGCTCGGCGCTTGCAGCCTCGCTGGGATCGCTGGCGCCAAGGCGGTTGGCAAGCGCCTTGGCAAGAAAGGCGATGCCGGTCAGGTGCTGGCCGACACCGTCGTGCAATTCGATGCTAAGGCGTGCCTTTTCACGCTCGACAGCGCGCAGTTCTGCCGAGGTCAGGCGACGCGGCGAGGTGCGCCGTGTCGACGCGGTAGCACTCACGTCTTGGGGGGCCTTTGGCGAATGCGCGAAGCGGGCGCCACGCTTGGATTAAAATCGGGCTTCATCGATCAAGTGTACTAGGAAAGGTTCGCAATGAGCAGAACCGTGCAGTGTGTGAAACTCGGACGGGAAGC
>Ga0116229_10003198_pt1 | contig 26879 bp, 18 predicted proteins | sample S1TSphgellanicum_3_FD_87313 | JGI IMG/M metagenome (GOLD analysis project Ga0116229, IMG submission 87313) | Host-associated microbial communities from peat moss isolated from Minnesota, USA - S1T2_Fc - Sphagnum magellanicum MG | ecosystem: Host-associated > Plants > Peat moss > Unclassified... | reverse complement strand
GGACAGCACCTTGCGGCGCAGTTCCACGCTGCTGGAAAACGAATCGCGATCGTAGAATCGCCCTTCCCCGTAGCCGCGCAGCGGCTGCTCTCCACCGACCACGCTTTCGCCGCCGCCGATGTCGCTGAGCGCCCAGAAGGGTACGCTGTGCGAGGTGGGCAGATAGCGGATCGCCATGTGTCCGGCCAGAATGGTATCGGTGGCGACGGGCCAAAATCCGCGGCCATCGCCGCCGACTTCGCTGTACATGGAATCGTCCACGACACCGTTGCGGCTGGCGAGTCCGCCGTAGGCGATCAATGCCACGCCCCGGCTCGGCACCGTCAAGTCATCGCGCGTGTCGTACACGACGGACAGCCGATTGAGGAGCTGGCGGTTGGTGCCGATACCCAGCACGTCGGCGAACCGGGTTTGAATCGAGGCGATCTTGGCCAGCGTCCCCGGCAGCACGTCGACGACCTGCAGCCGCCCGGTGTACTGCAGCTGCCAGGCATGCGTGAGATTCAGGCCCGCCTGAAACTGCGCCAACTCTTGCTGCTTGGTGTAATTGGTCTCGGCAATGGCCGGGGATTCATTGCCGATGCCGTAAAAGCGCGGGGTGCCGCTGCGATCGTAGATCAGGCTGGTATTGAACGACCAGCGATCCTGGCGCAGGCGTCCCAGCTGATATTCGGCGTCGAATTCGCGCTCCACCCGCTCCTTGATGCCGCTGACCACCGACCACTGCTCGTCCGGGGACGTGTAGCCGTAGATGCGCCCGTGCACACCCACGCCGAAGTAGGGGTTGTAGAGCACATCGGGCGCGATGATGCGGTTGATATCGTGATTCTCGTCGGTGTGTATCCACGTCGGAATGACGCCGAGCGTCGTGCCGCTGTCCGGATCGACGCCGATCTCCGGCACGGGAATGAAGGGCGCGGTCGCCGGGTTGAACCATTTCCACAGGCCCTGCGGCGGCTTGGGCGGCGGTGGCGCGATGGGTCCGGTGGTTGGCGCGTCCGTGGGATTGGCGGGTGGTTCGTCCGCTGACGCCCCACCGGCCAGCACGACGCACAGCAACGCCGCGAGGCGCAGCCGGCTCATGTCAGAAACCGCGCGCAGCAAAGCCGCCAGCCGGCTCATGCGAGCAACCGCGCGCAGCAAGCCAGCAGCCGCTCCATGTCCGCCCGCGACAGATTTCCCATGGTTGAAATGCGGAACAGCGCTGCCGCCAACCCGCCCTGCCCTGCATAGATGACAAAACCGTCGGCTTTGAAGGCGTCGTGCAGCGCGCCGTAGCTCTTGCCCGCCGGCAAACGGTAGGCGCGCAACACCACGGAGGATTGATCGGGCGCAATCACGTGCTCGATGCCGAGCGCCGCGAAGCCCGCGCGCACCTGCTCGGCGAGCACCGCGTAATGCCGATAGCGCGCCGCCCGCCCGCCTTGCTCGGCGAATTCACGCAGCGCCTCGACCAAGGCGTAGTAGGCATGCACGGCGGGCGTGAACGGAGTACCGCGCTGATCCTGCAGGCGCGCCAAGCGCACAAGATCGAGATAATAGGTTCGGCTGGCCGCCCGTTCGAACGCTGTGCGGCGCGCGATCACGAAGGCAGCACCCGGCACCCCATGCAAGCACTTGTTGGCCGTCGCCGCGACCGCCGTCAAGCCGGGATCGCCGAAATCGATCGCCTCCGCGCCGAAGCTGCTCACGGCATCGACCAGCAGCTGCACGCCGCGCGACCGGCACATTCTGCCGAGTGCCTGCAGATCGTTGAGGCGCCCGGTGGTCGTCTCGTGGTGCACGACTGCGACATGCGAAAAGCGCACCGGGCCGTCGAGGCGCGCGGCAATCGCCTCTTGATCCAGCGGCTGCATCCAGTCCCCCACCACACGCTCATGGTCGATCGCGTATTGCGCGCAGATCTGCGCGATTCGCTCGCCGTAGACCCCGTTCTCGATCGTGAGCACCCGACCCGCCTCGGGCACCAGCGCCGCGATCATGCTTTCGACCGCGGCCGTGCCGGACCCGGTGAGCAGCACCGCGGACCACACTGCCGGATCGAGATCGTACACCGCCAGAAGCCGTTGCCGGGCCTCATCTTGCAGATCGAAAAACTCGGATTCGCGGTGACACAGATCGGGCTGCAACAGACTGCAGCGCACACGCTCGGTAAGCGTCACCGGACCGGGATTGAGCAGCAGCATTTAAGTGAGCTCGGGGGCGCGCTCGAAGTGGCGCATGAGTCGCGACTTGACTTCGACGGGTGACAGGGACGGCCGCGGCAGATCGCGTGCCGTGCCGGCGCGGATCAGCAGCCGTGCGAAGCACGCTCCGTCCCGCGGCGGCGAGTTCAGCCAGGCAGCGATATCCTCGACATCATCGGTCTCCAGCGACGCGGCATAACCACAGGCCGCCGCCACCTGCGCAAATCCCACGTGCGGCGACACCGTTGCCTGACCGCCGGTCGAGTCGTGCGCGCCATTGTCCAACAGCAGATGTTGCAGATTCGGGGGACCGTATGCGCCGACCGTCGCGAATGCCCCGAGACGCATGAGCGCGGCGCCATCGCCGTCGAGCGCCACCACGCGCAAGTCCGGCCGCGCGAGCGCGAGGCCGAGCGCCAGCGGCACCACACAGCCCATGGAGCCCACCATGTAAAAATGATTGGGCCGATCCGCGACGGCATACAATTCACGGCCGCAAAATCCGGTGGAGGCGAGTACCGCGGCGCCGGCCTCCGCCGTCTGCGCCACCACCTGGCGCAGTGCCTCCTGCCGCGATGCGCGCAACTCGGGCTTCCTGCGCCGGGGCAGGACCACCGCATCCGTCCAGGCCGGCACACGCTTGAGTCCGGCCGCCTTCAGCGGATACTCGGCAACGCTGCCCTTTTGCATCAGCAGCGCGTACGGCCGGCCGGTCCGGTCCATGTGCGCCGTGGCGCGCTCGAGCGCCGGCGCGACCGCCGACTCCTCGGTCGGGAACAGCTCCCAGGGAATCTGCATCGACTCGAGCACGGCCGGCGTGATCGGACCCATCAGGGCGTGCTGCGGCTCGTCGGCGACTCCGGGTTGTCCGCGCCACGTGACGATCAAGAGCTGCGGCAGCCGGAACGTCCAAGTCAGCGAGGTCAGAGGACTTACGGCATTACCCAGGCCGGAATTCTGCATCATCGCGATCCCGCGGCGGGCGCCGGCTGCCAGCGCTACGCCGGCGATCAGGGCCACGGCATCGCCTTCGTTGGCCATGGACACGTAGTTCAGCGACGGATCTTGAAGCACGTAGTTGATGAAGGGCGTGAGGTAGGAGCATGGCACCCCCGCATACCAGTGAAATCCGCGCTCGCGCGCCGCTTCAACGAAATGATGCGCCTCAATCAACGGCGGACTCGGATTCAGCCGCCCCCGGGGCACTGCCGTACGGGGTCTGCGCGTGCGCGAAATCGACCGCTCGGCGAAAGTCCTCGAGATCGTTGACGCCGCGCCAGTGGCCGTGCACGTACAGCACTTCGATCGCCGCGCCGCCGGCGATCAAGGCGTTCAACAAGGCCGGCATGTCGAGCGCCTCGAAATCCGGGCGGACTCGCAATTGCGCCAGCACGGCCTTTAACTTCTCGAGACCCCGGCGGCTCACGTTGAGCATGCCGATCCAGCGCCCCTGGGGCTCGCGCCCGCCGACGGCATCGCCGGTCACGTGCTCGAGCAATACCGGCGTGCCGAACAGGCCGCGGTCGTCGCCGCGCGAACAGTACGCGAAATCGCGCACCGTGCGGTTGCTGGCCGTGGTCGGCAGCGAGTCGACGATCACCGAGAAATCCTGCTTGCTCTCCAGCAGATCGCGCAGCACGTAGCTGCGGAACAATAGATCGCCGTAGGCGATGACGGTATCGGCATCGAGCGAGTCGACGGCGCACGCGAGCGAGCACAGCTCACCGGTCTCGGCGTGACGCTCATTGATCACCAGCCTGATGCCCGCCCCATCGATGGCATCGGCGCGGTAACCGCCGACCACCGTGATGTCGTTGATGTTTTCCTTCTTGAATCCGTCGATGAGCCAGCGCAGCAGGGGCTTGCCGGCGATCGGCAGCATGACCTTTGGACGATCGGTGGTGAGCGCCTCGAGTCCGCGGCCGCGGCTCGCAGCCAGCACTACGGCGCTGCGCGATGCCGCCGTCGGCGACAGATACAGACGCTCCGCGGCCGAGTACTCGTCGGCGTCCTGCAGCCGGAAGATCTCGTTGACCGACACGATCCGATCCTCGACGTTGACCAGGGTTTCGCTGTCGTAGACTTCCTTGGCGACGCTCTGCATGGCGGACACCGCGGAACGCACCAGATGATTGGCCCAGATCACGGTGCTGATGCCGGCTTGCCGGAACACCTCGGTCGGCGTGCTGTAGTACCGGGTCGGCACGATCACCAACGGCGAGCGTCGTGCCCATTCACGCGCGAAGTTCACGATTTCGTCGGGCTTGGAGAGTTTGCTGTGGATGAGAATCGCGTCCGCACCCGCGCGGCGGTATGCCTCCGCGCGCCGCAACGCCTCATCCATGCCCCAGCCGGCGATCAGCGCCTCGACCCGCGCGACGATCGAAAAATCGCCGTCGCTCTGCGTGTCCTTTCCCGCGGCGATCTTGCCCGCGAACTCCTCGATATCGGCGAGCGGCTGCCGCTCGCCGTTCAAGAAGCTGTTGGTCTTGGGAAATTGCTTGTCCTCGATGCAGACGCCGGCGATGCCGCGCTGCTCGAGTTTGCGCACCAGGCGCCGCATATTGTTGAAATTGCCGTAGCCGGTATCGCCGTCGAGCAAAATCGGCAAGTCGCTCGCGTCCGCCATGAATTCGAGCATGTCGACCACCTGGGTCCAGCTCGCTTCGTTGTTGTCGCGCACCCCGAACTGCGCGGAGATGCTCAGGCCCGAAGCCCAGATCCCGCGGAATCCCGCCTCGCGCACGATCCGCGCGGACAGGCCGTTGTGCGCCTCCATGAGGAATTCCAGCTCCGGGCTTTGCAGCATCCGTCGCAGCCGGTTGCTGCGAGTCGGGGCTGCCGCGGCGGGCGGCGAGGGTCGGATCGATGCATTCATTGGGTCACTCCCGGAAGCGGCTCGAGTTGCGGCAACACCTCGTGCGCAGCGCGCACGACGTCGGTGGGAAAGTCGATCTCGATCCAGGGGAATCCCGTGACATCGGCAACCTCGAATTTCTGACTGCGCTCGCGCAACAGATCGCGGACCGCCTCTTCGTGCGGCATGTGGGCGCAGTCGCGCTGCACGTATCCCGCCACCAGCGCCGCCAGCCGCCGCGCACCCGCCTCATCGAAGCGGAAGAACCCCACCGACTCGCCGATGGTGTCGTAGTGCAGATCGGGCGCCAGCTGCTTGCGCAACTCGATCGGCACGCCGCCGCTCACGCACAATTTCACCGGCTCATCGCCGGCCTCGAAATCGCGGTCGATGAGTACGCGGTTGACCGGGCTGCGGCCCGCCATCAACGCGGTGGCGATGCGTTGGTCATACAGCACATCGGCATCCATGAGCAGCACATCCCCACCCCGCACCATCGCGTCGGCGACGGTATGAACGGTCAAGACGCTCCCCAGCTCGAAATGGGGATTTAACACGATTTCCGGCCGCGGCTGCCAGCGCAATCGATCGAGTTCGGCTGCGACCCGGTCGTGCCGGTAGCCGAGCGCCAGCACGACGTCGTCCACACCGGCATTTTTCAACATGCGCAAATGCCGTTCCAACAGACTCATTCCGCCGAATTGCAGCAAACACTTGGGAAACTGCCGGTCATCGGCCTGCTGCAGACGCAGGCCGCGGCCGGCTGCGAGTATGATCGCGCGCATTGTCATCCTTGCGATGTGGTGACCGCCGATTTTACACAGCGGCCGCGTGGGTGCGCGAGGAAAGGTGCAGGTACACGAGACCGGGAAGACCCAGCAGCAGCTCGCGCGCGCGCTTGGCCAGCGACAGCGCCAGGGCTGCATCGGCCGGCAATCCCGCGAGCGGCGCCAGCAGCAGATAGCCGCCTTCCTGTACGCCGAGTGCGCCGGGAATGGCGAAGCCGGCGCTGCGTACGGCCTGCCCCAGACTTTCCAACAGCAGCGCCTCGAGCCATCCGGCCGGATGATGTATGAGCTGCAGAATCAGAAACACCTCGCCGGTGCCGACTAACCAGCCGATCAGGGTCAGGAAAAAGCTCACCGCCACGGCGCCGCCGCGCGCGTAGGTGTCCTCGACCGCCGCGTCGATCGCGTGCGCCTGGTTGATCCATCGCGACCAATCGCGTTTGCCGGCAAAGCGGGTGGCGGTGCGGATCAGCTTGCCGAAAATGCCGCGCCGCTGCAGCCAGTAGAATCCTCCCACCTGCAGCGCCAGCAGGCCGCTCGCGATCAGCGAGGAGGCGCGCAGCGCGTCGTGCGATACGTGGCTGATCTGACCGAGCAAAGCCACTCCGAGCAGTGCAAAGGCGATCTGCGAGAACGTCTGCAGGGTGGTGCTGACGGTGATTGTGGCGGCGGCATCGCGCATCGGCATGCCGCGTTGCGCGAGATGCCGCGCCATCAATACCGGGCCGCCCAGCTGTCCGGCCGGCAGCAGGCTGCTGGCCGATTCGCCGACCCAGCGCGCGAGCAGCGCATCGGGCAGGGAGCCGCCCGCCGCTCCGCGGCTGAACAACACGCGGATGGCCGCGGCATCGATGGCGAGCGGCAGCAGATGAAACACCGCGAGCAGCAGCAGGCCCCAACCCGCGAGCGCCAGCGTCGCGATCACGGCCGGCAACTGCTGCGAGGCCAGGACACCGATGAACAAAAGCACGCCCAACGGCAAAGCCCAGCGCGCCGCGTGCGTCATTCGCGGGCGTCATCCCGCGCGGCCGCCCGGGCCCTGGCGGCACCGCCGAAGACCTGGCGAAAGCCAAAGTACGCCACCGCATCCTTGAAGTTGGAAATGACCCGCCGCCACGGACGCATGCCGGGATCGGTCACGTATTCAAAGGTCAACGACACGCGCACTTCATTTTCGCCCAGCGGCGTGATGCGGTGGCGCAATTTGTCGCCATCGAAGAACACCAGCCCCCCGGGCGCAATCTGCAGCGAGCCCGGAATCACGGCCGCGCCGGGTTCGCGCGTGTGCAATTCATAGTCGAGCCGGCAGGATGATTCATCGATCACCCCGAGCAGCACCGTGTAGCGCCTGCCGACGTAATAAGAGGTGTCGTAGTGCCAGCCGATGTGGTCGCCCGCCCGGGTATAGTAATACAGCGCATAGGCATGCGGATCGGCGGGCGGTGAGAGTTGCAGTCGCTCGCCGGCGAGCGTGCTCAACCAGTCGATCAAGACCGGAGAGCGGTATAGGGCGGCGATGGCCGGCGCCAGGCGGTCGATGGCATGGCGGCTGACGCTGCCACCGCGCTTGTGGCGCGGAATGTAGTTGCGGTTGACGGCGGGCAGGAGCGCCGTTGCCGCGGCGGCCAATTGCGCGCTGATCGCGTCCGGCAGGAAAACCTCCCGATGGAGGAAAGAGCCCTGCGCCACGAACTCGCCGCGCAGGCGCCTGGCGTCCACGCCCTTCAGGCCCCGGCGCAGCGCATCGTCGGCATCGACGCACGCCGACGCAGCAAGCGACTGCGGGAGCGCGCCGCTCAGGGTATGAGCTGCGGCCATTTATTGCGTGACCCGTACCGTCTGATGCTGCAGCACACGGCGGTAATCGACGACGACCCAAACCGCGAACAGCGGCGCGCAGAGCGCCGCGGAAATCAGCAATGGCACCACGGTATTGCTGAGCGTGACCAGCGGCATCAGATAGAGCACATCCTCGGTCTCGAAACCGCCCATCGATGCCTGTTGGGTGGCACACTTGCCGACCATGTCCTCGATGCGCATGCGCAGGAAGAAAATCAACGCGATGGCGCAACCGGCGACTCCGCCGAGAACGATCGGCGGGATCGCCAGCGGCGTTCGGACGTTGGCGCCGAGTCCCGCGCCGACGGCCACGAACATCAAGATCGTCACCGCGGCGTCGCTCGCCAAATCGTAGACATGTCCGATGCGGCTGCTCTTGCCGCTGATGCGCGCCAATTCACCGTCCGTGTGATCGAGGAAGTTCGACACGACGAGCAGCAGCGAGGCCACGTTCGACCAGCCGTAGGTACCTTTCAGGAATGCGGCCGCGGCCGCCAGACCGACGATCAAGCGCATGGTCGTCAGATGATTGGGGGTGACCCAGCTGTTCTTGAGGGGCGCGACCAGAAATCGGGCCAACCGCGCATCCCACGGCCGTTGTGTCGCCGGACTGCGATACGACAGGGGTTCAGGCATCGACATGCGCGCGTTTACTCGATGGGCCTGCCGCAGCGCGCCAGTACCGACCGTAAATCCCGCAGCGGCGGGAACACTTCATTGTTCCAGTCCGCTCCCTGGGCATCGTATGCCCGCTGCTCGTATTCCACGATTTCCTTATCCTCGCGAAAAATATTCTCGGTAAACCAGGTCACGAATGGCCAGACCGCGTGGATGATTCCGGGGAATCGCGGCTTCTTGACCGACAGATAGCCGTAGGTGCGGTTGGTGCGCTGCTGCGCATCCAGCGGCGTGTAGCCCAGCCATACGTCGAGCACCGGATCATCGGATTGCTTGATGTCGCGCCCGACCCACACCTTGAGACTCTGGGTGGGATAGTCGGTGCGGATCCGCATGTGGTCGGAGAAGTCCTGCTTCGCCTCGCCGCGCTTGCGCATCAAGTCCACTATCACCTGCTCGCCGACCGAGGATCGGCCCGCGGTGCGGCTGAAGCTATACTCCACCTGCGCCCAATCCTCGCCGTGCTGACGCCCGAGACACCGGGCCCGGATCGAACCCATTTGCTTGCGATGCATGAACTGATGATTCATGTCGAACAGGTTCTCGTGCATGAAGGTGTAGTGGCACGCCACCTCGCGATTCAGGCGGCGCGTCTTGTAGTCCTTGCGCTGCGAGGAGCCGAGACTGCGGGGCGCGCGGCTTTCCGCGAGCGCGGCATCCCCCGGAAATACGAAAATCAGCCCGTCGATTTCCCGCGCCGGATAACTCTTGACCCCGGTAGGCAGCCGATCGGTGCCCAGATACGGAACGTTCACGCACTTGCCGGTTCGAGAGTAGGTCCAGCCGTGATAGTGGCACTTGAGTTCATCGCCGCTCACCACTCCCAGATGCAACGGCACTTGGCGATGCGCGCAGCGATCCTCGAGCGCAAACACCTGGCCGCTGGTGCCGCGATAAAGGACGATGGGCAGACCCGCGAAGCGCCGCCCGAGCGTCTTCCCCGTCTTCAGTTCCTCGCCCCACGCCACGGGATACCAGAAATCCGGGTGCGCGCCGATGCGGCGTAAATCCCCGATGTCCGGCGAACTCGCCGCGCGGATGTTGATCAACTTCGAACTATCTTCCGACATCGAGCGCTCCAATCGGCGATCCAGAGCGCGAGATTAGCGCGTAGGCACGGGTTAGGCGAGATGGGCATGATGGATCGGCGCCAATCGCGTCGCGACGCGATTTTACTGCGAAACAGCGCGCCGGCGCATTCCGGCCCACGCGCTCGGGGTTGGAGGCTAGGAGCGGAATCGAACCGCTGTACGCGGCTTTGCAGGCCGCTGCATGACCACTCTGCCACCTAGCCTTGGTCGGAAAAGCAAACCTCGAGCGGTGCCGAGCGGGGCCCAAACGGGATCGGGAATGCGCTTTAAGACGCGTCATCGGATGCTCGGGACGGACGCGCTTTGGATGCTTTAACTCATTGGTTTGCCGAACAATTTCCAATGCTAACAGGTCGCACTATGGCGCACAAGGCGGTTTGCAGCGGAGATGCGCGCCGCGGCCGCCGAATATCGTGCTCCATGAACGGAGCCGGCTTGGTACAGGCTGATGGCTTGGCACACCTGCGGCGAGGGCGCGAGCTTGTTTGCCGCGTTCAATTTGTCGGATATCGGTGATTGCGTTGCCGTAAAGTCGTGCGCATCATTGTCATGAATAGGATCAAATGAACAAACAATCGGTCGCGATGTGGCTGCTTCTCGGACTTGCCTGCGGGCGCGCCACGGCGGCGGACACCCCTGCCGGAGCGGTGCGCGTCGAGACCGGAATAGCGGACGGTGCCTCGTTCCGCATCGACATGCCGGAGAAATGGAACGGCGTTTTGCTGGTCTATTACCACGGCTATTCGGAAACCCCGGTCACGTTCGACAAGTCGAAGCCGAACCGCTTGGGGAATGGTTTTGCCGCGGCGGGATACGAGGTGGTGCAATCGGGTTACTCGGTATCCGGATGGGCGCTGGAACACGCCATCCCGGAAACGGAAGCGCTGCGCGAGTATGCGATCGCCCACTACGGACAGCCCAGGGAAACCTATGTCATGGGCCACTCGATGGGCGGTCAACTGACCATCGCGACCATCGAGAATTATCCGAACCGCTACGACGGCGCGCTGCCGTTGTGCGGGTTGCTGCAGCCGATGAGTCTGGCGACCTCGCGGGGTGGTGCGCTGGTCGCGGCCTTCAACTATTACTATCCCGGGCTGTTGCCGGACCCCATCAACATACCGGCGTCGCTTGCGCTCGACGACGCACTGGTCAAGAAGGTGCTCGCCGCGCTGCCCTCCAATCCCACGGGTCGCGCGGAAATCCTGGCGCTGAGTCACATCAGGAGCGATCAAGACCTCGCCAGCGTCATCGTCTTCTACACCTATATCCAGCGCGACCTCGAACAAAAGATCGGCTCACCCGTGCTCGACAACCACAATACGATCTATGCCGGCGGACCGGACGACAACGCGCTCAATGACGGCGTCAAGCGTTATACCGCGTCCGCGCCCGCTCTGGCGTACTTGAAAACCTGGTACACCCCGACCGGCGTGCTCGAGCGCCCGACGCTCGCCGTGCACACCACGTACGATCCCATCATTCCGGCCGACTCCACTGCGACCTATGCCGACGAGGTGCAGCGCGCGGCCAGCGGCGATAACTTCGTGCAGCAGTATGTGAAGCACGATGGCCACTGCAACATCGGCGGCCCGGAGACCGTCGCTGCGCTCGAAGAGCTGATTCGCTGGAAGCGCACCGGGGTCAAGCCGACCGCGGGTGCGGTGCCGGCGGCCGGGCAATGAGACCAGACCCGATGCCCGGCAGAATGTTCTGATGATGCTCTACTGCGGCGCCCATTAGTCATACAGGCTCCTGCTGGCAGTCAAGTGTCTGACCATCCGTTCCCGGCACCGAGGCCAACGCTTGGACTTAACGGCCGGCCAGTCGGCTCGCGCACCCGGTACGGTCGCGGTATGATCCGCGCGGCGCGCCGGCCGCGGCTGGCGGCGGTGTTGATATTGCTGGCGAGCGCTGCGTCGTTGTGGAGCGCGGTGTTGCTGGCGAGCGCGGCGACGTTGGGGATCGCGGTGTCGCCGGCGGCGCGCGGCGGTTTCGTTTTGCGCGACGACTTGCAACGCAATGTCGCGTTCGATCGCCCGCCGGAACGCATCATCACCCTGCTGCCGTCGCTGACCGAGACTGTCTGCGCGCTGGGGGCATGCGACCGTCTGGTCGCGACCGACCGATTCTCGAATTGGCCCGCGCAGGTGAACGCGTTGCCGAAGGCCGGCGGACTGGACGATGCCGAAGTGGAATCCATCGTGAGATTAAAGCCCGATTTGATTCTCATCAGCCGTTCGCAGCGCATCACGCAGCGGCTCGGCGAACTCGGCATGCAGAGCTTCGCCATTGAAACGCAAAGTTACGCCGATATCGCGCGCACGGTGCGGATCCTCGGCGAGATCTTGGGCGTGCCGGAGCGAGCCTCCGCGCTCACCCAAAGCATCGACGCCGCCGTGCGCGACATCGGGAATCAGGCGGCCAAGCGGCGGCACGGCCGCGGGCCCAGCGTCTATTTCGAAGTGGATCGAGGGCCGTATGCGGCGGGAGCGGAGTCGTTCATCGGCGAACTGCTGGCGCGCTTGGGTGCGCGCAACATCGTGACGGGGCTGGGACCGTTTCCGAAGCTCAACCCGGAGTACGTGGTGCGCCACGACCCGGAAGTGATCTTCGCCGCACCGGCCGACGTTCCGCACCTCGCGGAACGACCCGGCTGGGCCACGCTTCGCGCCGTGCGGGAACGGCGCATCTGCTCCTTCACGCCGCAGGTCGACGACACCATCGTGAGACCCGGTCCGCGCGTTCCCGAGGGCTTGCGAGCGCTGGCGGAATGTCTCGATCGGGTGGCTCCATGACATCCTCCTACGCCGCGCTCCGCGCGCCGCCATCCTTCGCCGGCCTGAGATCCGGTGTTTCTCGCGAGGAGATAGCCGGCGTTTGTCGTGGGGAAATAGCTGGTGGGGAAATAGAATGAGTGCGGCCCTGGGTTCACAGTCCAAGTCCGTGGCGTCGGGCGAGAGCGCCGACAATCGGTTCCTGGTTTGGATCGCGTGCTGCCTGGGTCTCACGGCGCTGCTGATCTGCGGCAGCCTGTTGGTGGGAACGTCGAGTATCGCGACGTCCTGGCACTGGCTGTTGTCGCCCGACGACGAGTCCGCCATCGTCCTGTGGCAAATCCGGCTGCCTCGAGCCGCGGGAGCTTGGTGCGTCGGCGCGTTGCTCGGGCTGTGCGGCGCGACGGCGCAGGGATTGTTCCGCAATCCGCTCGCCGAGCCCTACTTGATGGGTACCGCATCGGGCGCCGCGCTGGGCGTTGCCGTTTGTATGATCGCCCTGCAGTCGACGGTCGGTGAACTCGCGTGGCTCGCAAAATTCGGCCTCACCGGCGCCGCCTGTGTCGGCGCGGGTCTGGCCACCGCGATGACCATCGCGTTGTCGCGCGGCGTGCTGCAAACCTCCAGCCTGCTGCTGGCGGGCATCGTCGTCAGCCTGGTGCTGAGCGCCGTGACGTCGCTGATTCTGCTCACCCGGCCGGAAATCTGGCGTGCGATGCAAATCTTCATGCTGGGCAGCACGGCATTTCTCAGCTGGTCATCCGTGGTGCTGCTCGGCGCCGCGCTGGGCGCCTGCCTGGTGCCGACCCTGGTGTTGTCCCGGGGTCTCGACGCACTCAGCTTGGGGGAGGACACGGCGCAATCCCTGGGATTATCGCTGCCGATGCTGCGCCTGACCTTGCTCGGCGTGGTGTCGCTCGGCACCTCTGCTGCCGTGGGACAGGTCGGACTCGTCGCGTTCGTGGGTCTGATGGCACCTCATCTGGTGCGCGAGACCCTTCCGGTCAATCATCGGCAATTGCTGATTGCAGCGCCGCTGTGCGGCGGCGCCCTGCTGCAGGCGGCGGATCTGCTCAGTCGTTGGATCATCCGCCCGGCCGAACTGCCGGTGGGCGCGGTCACCGCGTGCGTGGGCGGCGCCTATCTCGTGATGCTGTTGTGGCGCAGAAACCGCGATGGTTGATCCCGCCATGGCTTCGCGCGCCGTATTGACGTGCCGGGACCTCTGTTTGGGCTATGGCGCGCGCACCGTGCTCGGAAATATTTCGCTGCACTTTCTCCGCGGCCAATGGAGTGCCGTGGTGGGTCCGAACGGCTGCGGCAAGTCGACGCTGCTGCGCGCGCTCGCGGGCATCGCGGCGCCGCGATCCGGCGCGATTCTGCTGCACGATCGGCCGCTGTCCGCGTGGCCGCGGCGCGAGCGTGCGAAGCGTCTCGCATGGCTCGCTCAGTCCCCCGACAGCACGGATTTGAGCGGCGCCGACGTCGTGAGTCTGGGGCGCTTCGCGCACGGCGGATGGCTCGCGAGTCGCGGGGCGGAAGATGAGTCGGCTATTCAGCGTGCGATGAGCGCGACCGGCTCGCTTGCCTGGAGGCATCGCCGTCTGTCGAGCTTGTCGGGCGGCGAGCGGCAGCGGATCTACCTCGCGCGCGCGCTGGCCGTCGAAGCGCCGGTGCTGTTGCTCGATGAACCCACGACCCACCTCGACCCGCCGCATCAAGAGGACGTGGTGCGTCTGCTGCGCAGTCAGGCTCACGGATGCGGCGTGTGTGTAGTGAGCGCGATTCACGATCTATCCCTGGCGCTCGCGGCCGACCGGCTCATCGTGCTCGGCGCGCGCGGCCTGATCGGTCAAGGGACGGTTGCCGACGCGCTCGCCGGCGATTGGCTGTCGGCGGCATTCGAAACGCGAGTCGATATCGTCGAGCATCAGGGAAGCCACCTGTGGCGGCCGGCGCTGGCGTGACGCGGCGCCGGCGTGACGCTGACGTTATGTCCAACTCGCGCTCGCGTTTGGTCGGCCCCGCATTCGGATCAGCCCCGCATTCGGATCAGCCCCGCGTTCGGATCAGCCTCGCGTTCGGTCGGCCCCGCGCTCTGGCGGCTTAGGCTCTCGAGTCGCAAGGCATGCGCAAGGCCGATCTTCAAACGATCCGCAGCGCAAGAAGTCGTTGACGGGGAACTTGTCAATCGCGTACAACTTTCCCGCATAGCGCTCGAAGATGCGTCATAACAAGGGATGGCGACGGTCATGTTTTTGCGGCCTGGACGTCGTACGCACCGGAATCGCCTACGGCGCAAGAGCCTCTGGGCACCCGCTCGGCGCTTGACCTTCGGCTGCAGCTGGGTGATGGCCGCGTGTGCGACGGCCTGGGCGGGTGGTTCCGGACTCGATCTCGACTCCGGCATTCGCGAACGCAACCAGGGAAACATCTCCGAGTCGGTGAGATTGCTGGAGCGCGCCGCGGCGAACGCCTCCGGCGCCGACCAACGCCTGCAAGCCACGACGCAGTTGGCTTTGAGTCTAGTGCAGGCCGGGCGGCTTGCGGATGCGGAACGGATACTCAAGACCGTCCAGTCGGCATCGAACGGCGCGGAAAACGCCGCGATAACCCTGGCGCTCGGCAACGTCGCGATGGCGGAGCACGACCCGCGCCGCGCAGGCGATCTTTACCGCACCGCACTCGCCGCAGCCCAACCGTCCGGAAACGATGTCGGCGTGTTCGCGCAACTAAATCTCGCAAGACTACAACCCGCACCCCAGAAACTCGAGACACTCGAGCGGCTGTACAGCGAAGTCGCGGCCCTCGTGGACCCGGGCACGCGTGCGCAGGGTTTCTTCAGTCTCGGCATCCAGGCGGCCGCGGCAGTCGACTTGCGCTTGGCGCCGCTCGAGCCCCCCTCCGCGCCGGGAGCTGCAGCAGCGGATGCTCCGGCATTGGATGCTCCGGCGTCGGGCGCAACGACGGCGGAAGCACCGGAGTCGGGTGCTCCGGCGGGCGCACCGGCGGCGGACGTGAATAAGGCGCGGTCCGACTGGATGCTGCAAGTCGCCTATAACAGCCTGCGCCAAGCGAGCGATCTTGCGCAAGCCACGGGCGATGCGTTCCTGCGGGTCGAGGTGGCGGACGCCGTCGCCCAGCTCTACGAGAGCCAGGATCGTTTCGCAGAGGCGATGCAATTGAATCGCATCGCATTGGCGCTCGCAGACCACATGGATCTCGGGCAGGTTGAAGCGTTGCTCGTCAGGCTCGAATGGCGCGCCGCACGCTTGCAGCAGCGGCTGGGCGACGACTCCTCCGCGCTCGCGAGCTACCTGCGCGCGTCGCGGCACCTCGAGGCCATCCGCCACGACCTGCCGATCGACGACGAAGCGGGTGCATCGACCTACCAGACGCTGCTGAAGCCCATATTCACGAATTTGCTGGATTTGATGCTGAGAGACGTCGACCGGACCGAGGATGGCGGGCAACCGAAGCGCCTGGGTTCGGTGATGGATGCGCTCGAGCTCACCCATCAAGCCGAGATGCAGGACTACCTCGGGGATCGATGTTCGGTGGAATCGATCAAGCAACGCGCTGATGCGCCGCTCGATGCCGGCGTGGCCGTCCTCTATACGATCGTTCTGCATGACCGGTTGGAAGTCGTGGTGAGAACCAATGCGGGGGTCACGCATCACGCCGTACCGATCGCGGCATCCGAGCTCGAAACCCAGATCGGGCAATTCCGCCGCGAATTGGCGGACACCGGTTCGACTCGTTATCTTCCGACGGCGCAGCGATTCTACCGTTGGTTCATCGGCCCATTCGAGTCACAACTGAAACGGTGGGGCGTGCATGAACTGGTGATCGTGCCCGACGGCTATCTGCGGCTGATCCCGTTCGCCGCTCTGCACGATGGGCGGCAGTTCGTCGCGGAACGCTACAGCGTCTCGACGGTGACCGGTCTCACGATGACCGAATCCGGCGGCGGACGAGAATCGCAGACCCTGTCGCTGCTCGCCGGACTGTCCTCGCCGGGCCCGGTCGTGAACACGTTGATCGCGATGGGGTTCCTGGACGCCACCGCGAGTGGCCGCGCGGCCGCGCGCCGGGCCCTCGCGCGAACGCCTGCCGAGGGCGCGCACGCGCCGGCGGAGTCGGCGGGCGAGTCCGCGCTGCGCGCCGAGTTGGCGCTGCCCGGCGTCAAAACAGAAATCGACGAACTTTCGGCGTTGGGCAGGGCCAAGCCGCTCATGAACGATCAGTTTACGGTGGCCCGCTTCGAGCAGGAGGTGGCAACCGGGCGCTACCGGATGATTCACGTCGCATCGCATGGTTTCTTCGGCAATAGCGCCCAGGATTCCTTTCTGTTGGCGTTCGACAACGTGATCCGCATGGATGACCTGCAGCGGGTGATCGCGGATAACGGAAATCACGGCGGTGCGATCGACCTGTTGACGCTGTCGGCGTGCGAGACGGCGGAGGGCAACGACCGGGCACCGCTTGGGTTTGCGGGCGCCGCCATCCGGGCACGGGCGCGCAGCGTCGTCGGCACCCTCTGGCCGGTGAACGACGCCGCGGCGAGCCGATTCATGGAGGTGTTTTATTTAGGGATGCAGCAGCACGCCAAAGCCGAGGCATTCGCGGCGGCGCAGCGCAGCTTGATCGGAACGCCAGAGTTCGCCCATCCGTACTTCTGGGCGCCCATCACTCTCATCGGCAACTGGAACTGAATCGCATGCCGTTCAACCGCGCGCTCCGGCTTTGGCATCCTGCGGCGATGGTCGCTTTCGGCGCCTGCGCTCAGCCGGCGCTCGCCGCGGTCCCCAGCGGGGTCAAGCTCGACGGGAGCCTCGGCGGCAGCGCGGCCGCCCTGTCGGGTCCCTTGTTCCACATTACTCAGAGCCTCGGCCGGTTGAGTGGCGGCAACCTGTTCTTCAGTTTCCAGTATTTCAACATCCCGGCCGGCGAGACGGCTTTGTTCACGACGGCGAGTCCCGGCATCAGCAACATCATCAGCCGGGTGACCGGCGGCTATGCCACCACCATCGGCGGCAACATCGTTTTGTTGCCCGCATCCGGTGATCCGAATTTCTTCTTTGTGAATCCCGCCGGAGTGACCTTCACCTCCCACGCCATCGTTGACATTCCGGCCTCGTTTGCAGTCACGACAGCGAACTATCTGAAGTTCTCCAACGGCAATTTCTACGCTGACGCGGGCAAGACGAGCACCTTGTCCGCGAAGGCTCCCGAGGCGTTCGGATTTCTGGGTACGACGCGTGCGTCCGTCAATGTCGACGGCGCGACGTTGTATCTCGGCTTGACGACCGGAGCGCAGGTGCAGATCGTCGCGGGTGACATCACCGTCGACGGCGGCGGCGGTTCTGCCGCGATCAACGCGGTTAACGGCAGCGGCGTGCGTATCATCGCCACGGGTTCGCAGGCAGCCGAGGTCCCTTTGACCGGCACTTTCCAATCCGTGGATGGCAGCATCAACTTGCTGGCGGGAGGAGCGATCAACACCTCCGGTCTCGCCGCGGGCGGCATTTACGCAAGTGCCGGAACGTTGCAGATCGATGGGACCAACGCCGGCTACAATGTCACCGGCATCGGCAGCGTGGGCAACTATGGCGGCGATCCGATCCGCGTCGATGTCTCGGGAAGCGCTGTGATCACGAATGGCGGCTACATCCAATCGGCTACCGCCGATGGCACGGGGGCTTCGATCACGCTCAACGCGGGCACGCTGTCGATTCAGGGGCAAAACTCCGTGCGCCAGAGCCTCGTGGCATCCAATACGTTTGGCACCGGCAGCGCGGGGTCGATCGATCTCAATGCGACGGGAGCCGTCAGCATCGTGAACGGCGGACTCGTCAGCGCACAAACCAACGGTGCCGGGACGGCCGGCTCGGTCGCGCTCCGCGCCGAATCGTTGACCATCGACGGCGGAACTTCGGCGGAAACCACGGGAATCGAACGATTCGCCGACGATTCGGCCGCAAGCAACGGACAGGTGTCGATCACGATCAGTGGGCCCATGACGATGTCGCACGGCGGGGCCATCCAGTCGGACACTTTCACGAGCGGCAATGCCGGCAATGTGAGCATCGTGGCTGGATCGCTCAGCATGGATGGCAACAACTCGTCGATCTCGAGTTCTTCAGGAACTCAGGACAGCGATCCTGGCGCATCGTTGGGGAACGCCGGTCAGGTGTCGATCACGACTCGCGGGGCGACGATTCTCACGAACGGTGCAAGCATAGAAGCCAGTACCGATGCGGAGGGCAATGCGGGCGACGTAACCATCGACGCAGGTTCGTTGATTATCGAGGGTGCCACCCCGGTACACGCCACCGGTATCTTCACGTCGGCTTATGGATTGACCGGCAACGGGGGCCAAGTGACGGTCTCCGCAGGCTCGCTCACCATCAACAATGGCGGAATTTTGAGCAAAACGAACGCCGGCGCCTCCGGCACGGTCACCGTGGACGTGACGGGCGCGGGCTCGATCAGCGATGGGGGCTACATCTCGACAGCCACCAATTCCGCGGCCAATGCCGGCAACGTCACGGTCAATGCCGGATCGCTCGATCTCGACGGCGGCAACTCGACAACGACATTTACGGGAATCTCCAGCTCCAACGACCGGGGGTCGACCGGCAACGCCGGCATGGTGTCGGTCACCACGGCCGGGGCGACGACGGTGGCTGACGGCGCCGAGATCGAGTCGAGCGCCTTCGGCGCGGGCAATGCCGGCAGCGTCACGCTGCGGGCGGGTTCGCTCGACGTCGACGGCGCGGGCACATCGTCGTTCTACACCGGCATTTTCACCACCGCGAATAACGTATCGAGCGGCAGCGCGGGTCAGATCGCAGTCACCACGAGCGGTGCGACCGTGATATTGAACAGCGGCGAGATCAGCTCGGATACCTACGGAGCAGGCGCGGGCGGCAGCGTCACGGTCACCGCCGCTTCGCTGCGCATCGATGGCGGTGTCTCGCCGTATTTCACGGGAATCTCGAGCCAAGCCGAGCAGGGATCGAGCGGCAACGGTGGCCGCGTGAGCATCACGACCAGCGGCGCGACCACGCTGTCGGACGGCGCCCAGATCAGCGCCTCCACGTCGGCTGCGGGGAATGCGGGCGACGTCAACCTCGACACAGGGACGCTCACCATCACCGGTTCGCCGACCACAGGCTTGACGGCCATTTTGAGCGCGGCAAATTCGGGATCGACCGGCAACGGCGGTCGCATCGTGATCGCCACGGGCGCGGCTACCCTCGCGGGCGGCGGATCGATCGAGTCGGGGACCGGCGGTACGGGCAATGCCGGTCAGATCTCCGTCACCAGCGCTTCGACACTGAGCCTCGCCGGCGGCGCACGAATCGAATCGAACACCTATTCCGCAGGCAACGCGGGTGACGTGAGCATCGATGCTGGATCGCTGTCAATCGACGGTGCGCCGACGCTGTTCACCGGCATCTCGAGCTCGGCGGAGCCGCTGAGCACCGGCAACGCCGGGCAAGTATCGATCACCACCAGCGGCCCGACGACGATCCTCGACAGCGGGCAGATCTTGTCGGCCACGTTTGCCGCCGGCAATGCCGGCGACGTGTCGCTCAAGGCCGGATCGCTCACGCTCGAAGGCGGCACGCCAACGTTGTACTCCAACATTTCGACGACTGCAGATACGGATTCGAGCGGAGCGGCGGGTCTCGTCAAGGTCGATGTGACCGGCACGGTGACGTTGATGAGCTACGGCGAGATCAGTTCAGCGGCACGCGGCGCGGACGGCCAACCCGGCTCGGTCGCGATCGACGCCGGCAAGTTGGTGATGGGCGACAACGCGCTGGTCTCGATCAAGAACAGCTCGACAATCGCCGATCCCGCGCATGTCTCCCCGACCCGAATAGACATCGACGCCGCCTCGATTCAGATGAGCGGCGCGAAAATCACGGCGGAATCCACCGGCAACATCGCCGCGAGCTCCATCGACATCAGCTACGGGCAAACCCTGCACCTCGATCCGAGTTCGATCTCGACGACCTCGAATCAGGGTAATGGCGGTCCGATCACGATCTCAGGGATGGGTCCCCTCTGGCTCGAGAATTCCAGCATCACGACCTCGGTGCTCGGGACCACCAATGGCAACGGCGGCGACATCCGGATCACCGCGCCCGACATCATTCTCGACACGGCCGTCATCCAGGCCAATACCAAGGCGCCGCACGCCTCGGGGGGCGACGTCGTCATCACCTCCCAGGCGCTGATCCCGAGTTATCAGTCTTATGTGTTGGGCGGCAGTCTCGTGACTTTCGATCCGGCGACGCTGGGTCTCAACGTCGTGCAGGCCGCGGCCCCCGACGGAATCAGCGGCACGCTCGACGTCACCGTGCCGACCCTGGATCTCGGCAACGCCCTCGTCGGACTCACCGGCACACCGTCGACGCCGATCGCCTTGAGCCGCACCCCCTGCACGTACCGAGAGGGCAGCTCACTGTCGGTCGCCGGCCGCGGCGGTTTGCCGGTCTCGCATCGGGATCCGCTCTGGATCGGTGTCGGCGCAACGAGTCCGACGGCATCGAGGGGCACGACCGCACCCGGCGCCGTACCCGATCTGCCATGGTTGGCCTCGATAGCCTGCCGGTGAACCGCGGGTGGTCCGACGCGTTGCGCTTTCGCTGCTTCACATAATATGCGCTAGGGAATTCCGTGGTGCGCGGCGTCTTTTCCAGTCTGGTATTCTGCTTTCTTGGGCCGAGCTTCAATGCTTTATCACGGTGAGGCAATGCGATCTCTCGATGGCTTGACATTGGATTACTTTTTGCCGCTGGCACGGATGGATGAGTTGTCAAGCACGGCGCACGCCTCCTATCTCGCCGCGCAGCCGTTTCCGCACATCGTTTTCGATAATTTCTTCGACCCTGCCCTGCTCGAACTGGTGCTTGCCGAATTTCCAAAGCCCGGCGACATACCGTGGCAGAAATTCGACAATGCGCGCGAGATCAAGCTGGCGTCGGCTTTCGAAACGACCTTCGGTTCGGCGACCCGGTTGTTCCTGTACCATCTGAATTCGGCGACGTTCCTGCAATTCCTGAGCAGGGTCACGGGAATCGAGCATTTGATATCGGATCCGCGATTTTCAGGAGGGGGGCTTCATCAGATCCTGCCGGGCGGCAAGTTGGGGATACATGCGGATTTCAACAAGCACCCTGACTTCGCCATCGACCGGCGATTGAATCTGCTGCTGTATCTGAACAAGGACTGGCGCGAGGAATACGGCGGTCATCTGGAACTTTGGGATCGCGAGATGACCGGTTGCAAGACCAAGGTGCTGCCGGTGTTCAATCGCGTGATGATTTTCGGCACGACCGATTACACCTATCACGGGCACCCTGATCCGCTGCGATGTCCTCCGGGCATGACGCGCAAGTCCCTGGCTCTTTATTACTTCACGAATGGCCGGCCTGCCGAAGAGGTCAGCGGCGAGCACTCGACGCTGTTTCAACGGCGCGAGCCGCGTGATTTCAAGCCGACCCCCCGGCAACGACTGCGCGGCATCGCGGAAAACCTGCTGCCTCCGGTTATTTCACGCCGCTTGTTCCGGGCGTAGCGGGTATTTTGCAGCAAACTGATCGCAAAGTTCCGCAGCCAGCGGCGCAAGACCGTGTCGACCAGGTCCGACCACTGAAATTCTCTCCGTTGGCGTGTCCTCGGTGCTGCATCGCGCTAAAAGTGGTGGCGCACGTCCGTTCAACCGTGGCAGACTGAATCTCACGTCGGCTGGTACGACGAATAAAACCCCGCGCCGAAGGGCTTCCGCGGATGCCGGGTCCTCGAGGGATGTCATACAAAAATCACGGCAGTAGCGCGATCCATGCATCACTCGAAAGCCGGCGGACAGGGTTACCGGAACGCCAGGCGGAAGGTGCTCGGCGCCGCTACACCGGTGAAATCCCGGCATAACCTGCTTGGGCTTCTGCTCGGCATGAGCACGTTGGGGCTGGGCTTGGGCGGAGCGCGCGCCTCTGACCCGCCGGGTGGTGCTGGTAATTCCGCCGTAAGCGTCGACCCGCCGCCCGCCGCGGGCTATCAATTGCCGGCGGTCGCGGCGCCGGGATCTGCGGGCGACACCGAGAGGTCCAATCCGATCCACGTCGAGCGCATTGTTTTTCGCGGCAATAAAGCGCTGCGCAGCAGCGCCTTGCAGGTCGTCGCCGCCCCGTACCTGGGTCACGATTTGGGCGCCGCAGACGTCGAGGAATTGCGCGACGCGCTGACCCATCAATACACCGACCGTGGGTACATCAATTCCGGAGTCGTTGTCGATCCGAACGCGCCCTACCATGACGGAGTACTGAGTTTTCAGGTCATCGAGGGGCATATCAAAACAGTGAGGGTGCGGGGTCTCAAGGGCCTGCGTTCCGGCTATGTGGTCGACCGGCTGCGCGGCGCGAGCGACGAGACCTTGAATACAAACGAACTGCGCGAGCGCTTTCAACGTCTGCTCGACGACCCCCTGTTCGCACGAATCAATTCCCGGATCGAGCCCGGCGCCGAGCTCGGGGAGGCCATTCTCGATGTGGATGTCGTGCGAGCGAGACCCTATTCGCTGTCGTTGGCCTTGAATAATTACCGTCCGCCGTCGATCGGTGAAAAAGCGTACGAACTGGCAGGTCAGGTACGGGATTTGACCGGTTGGGGCGACGAGGTCGATGCCGACATCACCGGGCCGATCGAATTCTCCGGCGGGATCGGCTACAGCCTCGGTTGGCAGCTACCCGTCAATCGATATGGCACCCAGGTGTCCGTTTCCGCCTCGCGTTCGCAGACCGTGATCACCGAAGAACCGTTGGCGGCGCTCGACATTAGAAGCACTATCGACCGGCAGGAATTCCGTGTGACGCAGCCGCTGGCGGGTACGCTCACCCAGCAATTCAACATCGGCGCCGCCATCGCCCACGAGAGAGATGCGACGCTGCTCGCCGGGCAGGAATTCTCGTTTCTGCCGGGCGCGAGTCAGGGCGTGACACGCTCCATCACGGCGCGCCTGATACCGGACTACAGCTATCGTTCCGAACACCAATATCTCGGCGTCCGCATCACCATCTTGCATGCCGATCTACTCGATCAACCGTCAGGCCCGGTTGCTTATGCCCAGCCGAATTCAAGCTACTTCGTGGAGACGGCGCAGTTGCACCATCTGTGGGAATTCTCGCCGTTGCCGTTCGAGCTGGAATCGCGCGCCACGGTTCAACGTACGGACGCGCAGATTTCCGATCTGCATGCGCTCGAAGTCGGCGGCATCAATTCGGTACGCGGATTTCGAGAGAACGAGATATTGCTGTCGAACGTCCGGAACGTGAACGTGGACTTTCGCTGGCTTGCGCTGCCCACGGGAAACTCGCTGCGACCCGGCGTGACGCTGGGTACGTTTTTCGACTGGGCGGATGGCTACAACGTGGACGGTCCCACGAGCACGTTCTCATCGACCGGTGTCACCCTCCGAATGAAGTGGCTTCACGTGCAGGCGGATCTCGCCTATGGGATTCCGATCATCCAGCCGGGCTTCGTCAGCGGGCAGCATGGGACCTGGCAGGATCACGGCCTGCACGCGCAAATCCTCACCACGCTGTAGGTTGGCGATTTACAGCACCCCGCTCAACGACGACAGATCGAGTGCACCGCTGAGTTCCAGGTACGCGATGAGCGGCAACAGCAGCAGCGACAAGATCGCCGAGATCTGCGCCATGCGCGTCCAGACCTTGGAACGGCAGTTGCCGGCGCAGCGATACGTTGCCACCGCCGTGTACACGCTGATGACCAGCCCCCCGACGATGTACAGGCGCATGACGAGGACATTGCCGGAATCGAGAAACAACTCCAGCGCGCCGTACGCCAGCGAGCCCACTAAACCGTACCACCAGACCACCCGGCTCAGCGAGGTTTTTCCCTTGAGCGGATCCGACAGAAAGCCCGGCCAGCGCATGCAAACCTACCGTACCGGGCGCATCATCGCGCCGCCACACCCGCTCGCGCAGCCACGACTGAACCTATTCCACGGGCTGGTTCGATGGTGCATGGTCTTGCTAGGATGACACTGATGACACCCGATCTCTACAGTGACTGACGGCATCCGGTGCCCGCTGTTACCCGATGAGTCCGCGCGTGCCCCAAGCAATTACGCCTGCTGTTCGCAAGTCCTGGCTGCGGTTCGTCCTGCTGGGTATCCTTTCATGCAGCGGCGGGGTTCTGGCATTGGCTGCGCGAAGTGCAGCCGTCTTGGGGCAGGTCGACGGAATTTTCGGCGCGGAGGGAGTACAGCAGATCCAAGGATGGGCGTGTCAACCCTCGAATCCCAATCCGCTCACCGTTGAGGTTTATACGGGCGGCGGGCGCGGTGTCGGCCAACTGTACGGCGCATATACCGCGAACGCGTCACCGGACGATGCGGGTGTCAGCAGCGCCTGCGGCACGACCACCGGTCATCGATTCGTCATCGACATCACCGGCGATCTCTTCGCGCGTGCCCGGCAGAAAATCTTCGTCTACGGTATCGCGGAGAGCGGGGGCGCGGAACAGGAACTGGTCGGCTCGGGGAGATACTCGACCCCGGCTTCAACGACCTTCGGCCTGCTGCAAGTCATCGACGCCGGCGGCTATGCGGAAGGTTGGGCCTTCGATTATTTGAACCCCGGCGCTTCCGTCGACGTTGTGATCTACGCCGATGGAGATTCCGCGTTGGGTGCGGAAACCGGGAGACGCGTTTGGGAAGGGGTTGCCGAAGAGGCTCTACCGAAAGTGGACGAGGCCTACGGCATCACGGGGAATCACGGGTTCAGCGTGCAGCTTCCGTCATCGGTGACGCAAGGCGTTCACGATCTTTCCATGTATGCCGTGAACATTCACGGCGAGGTCGGCGCCCCGCTGCAGCAGTCGCCCGCCGTACCCGGGGCGACTGCGCTGCCAACCCATCTCGCATTGGCGACGAGCGCCGAAGGCTTTCCGACAAAATGGCTCGGTTACACCCTTCCCAAGGGTCAACTGCAGCTGGTGGGACTCAGCGGAACGGTAACCCTGGGTAACACGGCCGATATCTTCAGCGAGATCCTGTTCATCGTGACCTATCTGCCGTCGGGAGCGTGTCCGACGCAGGGAAACAACACCTCGAATGGGCCGCCGGGCCTCGGACCCACCGTCTGGTCGGACATCATCAAGGCCCCCACCACCGGCAACTTCACGGCACCCGTGAACTTCACTCTGCCGGTAGGCATACCCATATCGAACTGTCTGGTTGTCGGCCTTGGCGGAGGCACCGTAGCCGGCGAACACCGGGTGACGGGGGCCATCGATCTCGTTGCGACTTATATGGCAGGGCCTGCTAGCTCCCATAGTAGTTCCGCGCAGATCCTCGGGCTGGACAGCGAGTTCTGCTTCGGCCAGGACTGGGGCTGCCAGGGAGCAACCACGAACGACACGCAATCCTTCGCAGCCGTCACACAGATCACCCAACGAAGCAGCCTCGACGTGATCTGGGGCAACATCAGCGACAGCACCTTTGACGGCAGCTCCTCGTTCGGGCCTCTGCCCACAGGACCGTGGACCGCGAGCAACGATGTTTATCTCTATCCGGCAGCGGATTGCACGCAGTTTCCGGCGGATCGCAGCTACAACGGCCCCGGGGACTATTACGCCCGAGTCCCCACAGGTGCGCGGCATTTGCTGAGCGCTCCGCTGTCGGGGGCCGGCGGCGCCGGGGCAGGAGAGACGATCAACAGCCTCTTGCCGGGACTGACCAACGGAATAGCGATCTATCAAACGTATTCAGATATCGCGCTGGAACCCGGCGAGTGTCTGGTGTCGCTGTACGGCGTACAACACACCACCGGCGCATTCGACAACGAGGATCAACTCCACGCCATTGTCACGCCGTTCTGATCGGCAACCTCGGCCCTTTTGAAAATCCTGCGGCCGCAGGAAATCTCATGAGTTCATAGGCTGACAATTACTGAATTCCTATATTCTGGGAATTTATTTGCACGGCCTTTATGCGCAATTCCCTCTCCCAACCAACGCGTCCTTGCGACTCGTGCGCAATCTTGCTCGGCAGCAGGAGAAACTCGGCATCAAGATTCTGCCGCTCGGTGCATGGCCTGAAGGCCTGCGACTGTCCGAGCAATCAGGTTTCGCGGCGCACGCTCCCCTCCCATTTGGGACTGGCAGCGCGTTTGGGTCTCAAGTGATACTTGCCGGCGCGTTGGTAACGATAGGGAAACCTGCATGATCGATTGGCAGACGCGGATCTCAACGTTCGGACTCGCCATATTGATTTCCGGTTGTGGCGGCGTCGAATGGGAATGAAGCCGCGTCGCCTGTTACGACTCATCGTCGTCCTGTCCGTCGTCGGCGCCGTGACGATTGCCGCGGCGCTGATGGTGCCTCTGATCGAGCCGCCGCAATCGGTGGATTTTGCCAAAGTCACCGCGGTCGCAAAGTCTTATCCGAACTTCACGGTGCAGCAGCAGCGGGCCGTCATCGCGGAGATCCGGTCCGAACAACACCCGTTATGGAAAACACTGACACCGGTTGGCCGGATTAAGCGCGCTGCGACCTTCCTGCAACGTACGATTCGGCGGCAACTGGTCGCCGCCGAGTTGGGTACGCCTGTTTCGGCGCCGTTC
>Ga0116229_10003197_pt1 | contig 26881 bp, 16 predicted proteins | sample S1TSphgellanicum_3_FD_87313 | JGI IMG/M metagenome (GOLD analysis project Ga0116229, IMG submission 87313) | Host-associated microbial communities from peat moss isolated from Minnesota, USA - S1T2_Fc - Sphagnum magellanicum MG | ecosystem: Host-associated > Plants > Peat moss > Unclassified... | reverse complement strand
TTTTCATTTGGAAAAAGTTGCCCATAAATTCCACCGAAAAAACAATTAGATTAGCTTTGTACCAAGTAGGCATCATGTTTGTACAACAATTTGTTTTGTTTTTTGTTTTTCTCATTTGTTTCGTGTTCATCGTACGTACGCCGCTCTGAATGTAAAAGGGGCCACATGCTTTCTTGTCGCGTGCTGTCCGAAAGTTGTTCACTTTTCTTCGTGAAAAGTTCACAAAATTGAATTGTCGCTCGTACCATAATTGTTGGGACTTATTAGTATAATAGTCCTATAATTCCTCAATAGGAATTTTATTTTATTTTCCCAATTTTTCTAATATGGAAAAATTGGAAAAAAAAAATCCAAATTTTTTTAATTAGCTGAATTTACACTAGAAAAATTCACACTCCTCAATTTTTTTCCCATTTATTTTTCAACTTTTTTGTCGAGAAAAAATGGCAAAACTTGCCCCAAAAAAAAGAATTCCAAGCTCCTCGCCCATCTCTCTCTCTCTCTCTTTCTCATATCATTGACATTGGCAAATTGTTTTTGAAGGTACTCTTGTGTTGGCCTTGCCTACCAAGGCAAGGATGTTGTGTTTAGATTCACTATAGAGTATAGTAGCTTAATGGATTTTGGCCCCTAGGTAATAATAGCTCTATTTTTATATGAGGATTTTTGAAAGATGATATTTTGGCTTGTGTTGAAACTTGAGATTAGTTATAATAGAGTTATAATAATATCTTGAAGGATTTTAGCTTCTTTTAGAGGATTTTTTGAAGATTATATTTTTGCATGGTGAAACGTTTGATCTATTACATAGGGGCCAAAATCCCTTAAGCTACTATACTCTAAAATGAATCTAAACACAATATTCTTGCCTTCGTAGGCAATGCCAAAAAAGCATTAAGGTTTTCGAGAATACTACTACCCTAAGGTAATGTTAGATTTCTCTTCCAAAAAGATCACTTGGAGGTTAGCAGCTCAATGTAGTAAGTACACTTGGGTAGTGTTCCAAAGTCTATTTCGAATCTTTGTCAGTTGCGGTAGTTTGTGTGTTCAAAGTTTGAACTTAACTTTGAACCTTACCTACCGTGTGTGATCGGTGGTGTGTTCACTTGAACTGCACAAAACAATCTCTTGCAAAAACTGGAAGCAACTATGTACACATATGATATGAATGTGATGAGTTGTGTGGGTTGGGATTTGTTGGCTTTGCAAAATTTTGTGCAGAATTTGATGCCCAAGAGGTGACGACGGGTGAAGAAGGATGTTTGGGACAAGAGGTTGCACAACTTCGGAAAGACAAGCGTAGAATGGTGCAAACTTGAACCCAACCAAAATAAAAGAAAAGACAAATAGCAAAAAGATTAACCCTAAATGTTTTTAAAGTCTTGTTTTCGGTTGTAAGAACAAGTAGTTAGATGTGAGTGAAAAATGGTGCAAAATTGTTGCATGAAAAAATGAACCCAAATGACTTTAAGTCTTGTTTGATCATTAAAAAGGATTGGTAAGAGTATTTTGACATGCCACAATTCACTAGGTATACAAACTAAACAATCGTGAAAGAAGTGTATGAATGTAGGTCATAAGGTTATGGGATTTGAGCAAGCTCAAATTTATTAGATTTGGAGTTTTTTGTAGTTCAAGAAATAGCAAAAGTTGGTTAAAGTTTTCAAATTTAAAGGCACTCAAATTTCCTCAATATCACTTGTTTCTTCAAGCTCCACTTGCCACACATACTATCCAAATAGGATGTCATTAATTTGGGGTTGAGACAAGGGTTTCAAAAATGGATGATTTCACTCTTGAATTTAGTAGCTCTTAGTGTTGATTTTTTACAACAAATTTTGTCATTTTTAATTTTGAAATAGGAACTTTTTTGTTTGTTTATGGTGAATTCAGCTAATTTTGAATTTTTTGGGGGAAAAGTTCACTTAATTTTCAATATTATAGTTTTTCTGAATTTTTTTTTTCCTTAAAAGCCTGATCTTCACCCACTCAAACAACGGCCCTAACAATAATAATGTTGGAAATTCATTTTTTGATTGATTTAAAAGGAGATTGAATTGAAGGTTGCAATTGAAAATAAATCTACATCCTCGATTGTCTTTGAACATTTCTTCCAAAAACACATTCTAGAAATTTGTTTTTTTAACCACTAAGTTTGCCCTTTTCAAATGTTATTAATTTGGGACACCTTTGAGCAATCTCAAATGACCATTTCCTCAATTGATGGTGCATGTAAAATGGGTCCACGGTGTGTGTATTGGGCAACTCTTGAGTTTTGACCTTGGAAAACCAACCCAATATATATATGATCATGGTCTTGTTGGACAGAAAAAAGATTTGGACAAGTTTGCAATGCAAGCGCAAGAAATGAAAGAACTCAAAGAAAGATGGAATTTACTAGACTTCAAATATCAATTGTTATTGGACATGGTGGGTTGGATATCATCAAGCAAATCTTGTATATTTATCTCATGTCCAAGTGTTGATAAAACCCAATTACTCGTTATGGAAGTAGTAGTGAAATCTGAGCCTTCAAGTGTATTCAACACCTTTTGTTCATGTGTTTTGAGTGTACAAAATATTTCAAGGAACTACCTTGATATATTGTTGAAAAGACTTTATACACACTTGAAAGCAAAAGGAGGTAACAAAACTAAACATTGGATTATTGTTGGGAAGGCATATTATATGGATCATTTATGACTATGAAAAGGGACTACATGAACTCATTCTAAGACATACATAGTTATGAAAGCAAATATAAACCATATTGATTTTTTTGAAATAATGTTGCACCTTGGTTATGGAAAATCTTATGATTATTATTATTATTTGCCTAATAATTGGGAGAAATGTTAAGTTGACACTTTCAAGGGTTAGTGGAATAAAAATCCAAGATTTGTACAATTGAATTCATTGAATTTTGCCAATTTGTAAAGGGTTGTTAATTTTACATGGCATTGATAGCTAGTTAGGTTTTATTATAATTATGTGGGTTGGGGCCATTCCTCATTAAACTTTGTTAGTTCTAAGTTCCCCATTTTTTTGTACATACAAAATTATGCAAGCTTATTAATATGAATCAAATTGAATCATTGGTCTATGTGAATTTGTGTTTTAGGACTTAAATAATTGCATTAATTTTCCTGGAAATTATTTTGCAATGTCTAAAACCCTCAAATGAAGGGGTTTTGAATAAGTAGTTTTGATTCCAATAAGTGGAAAGTGGCAAATTTTGGGTATGAAATTGGTGGTGGGAAAATCAAATAAAATCTAAAACCAAATCAAATAGAAATTTAACAATGGTCAACAATGAAATTGTGAAATAGTTTGGTTATACACATTAGTAGAATATTGGTTTCACCTAATGATTTTGGTTAAGAATTTGAGAAATTTTGGAATGGCAAACTACAATATCATATGACCACTATACCCGACAAGATGATTTGGAACTCATTCACAACCTTGAAACTTGAAACCTAAGTTTCAAAATATGATGAACTTATAACCTTGATGCATAGGCTTGAGCATGATGTGGAATAATGACATATATGCAATGGTATAATTGCAGTGGACAATGAGAACATTGGACAACAAACAAGATGAAGATGTTGAATTGCCACAACACAAAAGCCACAAAAAACAATCAATCTGAAACAAGTGCAAATCCCCCAAGAAACCAAAGCCATTTGCAACATGTAGTATTAGGTATACAAAATAATCACAACTCCCGTCTAGAATGCAAATATTGTTTGGACCCATCATTTACAAAAATCCACATGTAATAAGAGATGATATACCCTCCTCAATTTTTACCTTGTGGGCATTCAATTTTGTATGCTTGATGAATAGAACCCTTTTTTCAGCTTTCAAATTATTTGCCTTTTTTTTATTTTCTTCGTATTTTTCTTGGGAATTTGATGTTTTGAATGCACAATACAAAAATCTTGGGTGCACGAAATTTTTTTTTTTGAAGTTAGAATTGCATTTTTTTTAAAGATTTGGAAACTAATTGATGAGCATTGCATTTTGTTTTTTTGATTATTTAGAAACTAATTGTAGACACCAGAAAAAAATTTAATACATTAGAATCAACCAGTTACCCATTATGGACCACAAATACTTCACAATGATACATACCCAATTCATTCTTTTACCCAATCAACAGGGCAAGTACCAAATATTGAAGCTTATTTTGGTTGTTAATACCTTACATAGCAAAAACAAAGCTCATACAAATTTGTTCAGAAAGGGGTTAAGTATGTTATGTGTGCATAATAATCATGATGATGATTTGTCTTACTTGATTTGTCCTAAAACTTTAGGGTTAAGTACAAATGTTGTTGTAAGCATGTACCCTTTGTTGGGTTTGTCTTCTTCTTCTCAAAAATCACACATGGTACATATATAATTGCTACAAAGAATGAATCAAAAGTCAGGGTTAAGTAACACGTAGTAGGGAGTAGTAGTAGTTAGTGGTGTGTCCATCATGCAATTAACAAAGTGCAAAGTGTAGTTGACGCAACTACCACCACCACCATCACTACCATGACATGAGTGCAACAAATGTTGCAACTATGACAAAAACAACAACAACAACAAAAGGAACAACATCATGATGGTTGTGGAATTAGAAAGAGATTCTCCGGTGGCTAATAGGCGAGCTTTATTCGATTGTTTTCTCTACAACTTAAAACCTCATGATGGGTTGAGTGCAAAAAAAGATGGTTGAAAGACGGCCTTCTATTTCATCAACTAGACAACAAACCAAACCAACTGTGATGAGTTTTGAATATGGCTGCTCCTGGCCAACTACTCATGTAATAGAAACACTATCCAAACCATGAGTACAATTTTGTAGTGTATGTATTTTTTGGGTACGTAGGTCCTCATGTAGAAATTGATTTAACAAGAGTGTTCAAGTTAGTGGGTTAAGTTACTTGCCACTAGTGTTGGGAGCTCCTCTCTCTCTCTCTCTTCCTTCCCGAGAAAGAACCGGTGGGTATGAGTAGGGTATAAGGACCTCTCACCAATGGCTCTCAAAACATAAAGAACCAGTTCTCACTCTTTGACTGCAATTCTCAAAAATCACATAACTGGGTTTTTTTATCCTTAACCAGGGTTCTTTAAAAAAATTTAAACTCAGTCAAAGAACTTACCCTCAACTGAAAGAACCAGCCACAATTTTGAAATTTTTAATTACAATTTTTTTTTTAATTTAATTGCATAATGTCTAAGTATGGTGATTTCAAAAACAATTTCCTCATAAATTTTTTTTGGGTTTTTTCACATTATGAGGAAATTGTTGTTGGAATCGCCATATTTGGACATTATGTTGTAGCATGTTGTAACAAAATATAGCACAATTCCTAAACTTCTCTACTTTCCTCTCTGTCTGACCTGTAGCCAAATTTGGCTACCCGTAAGTCCCTTTTTTTGTTGATGATTGCCAACCCACGTACATCAAACATTTGGAAAGAAAAAAATTAAAAAATTAACGGTGTTTTGGAGGCAGGCAAATTTAAATAAAAACCACCATCCACAAACAAAAAAGGCTTTGATGTGGAGGACAAAGAGAGTAAGGAAACCATGAAGAAGGGAGTCCCCACTTAAAAGATACACGAAAATTCAATCAAACATCAAATTGAACATGATGCAACCAACTCCTTGCTAAAGGCAATTTTCAAGGCAATGGGATTGAAAATAAGACCCCTCCTACACCTCTATAAGTAGGCATAACATCCCTCTCACTCCTGGGGGAGCTCCCCCAATTTTATATGTTCCCATGTTCCCATGAAACCCTAAGTAAGAAGTTCACAAACAATGAATGAATCCAGAGAGATTCATTCACAGTACACAACTCAAAACAACACCTGAGTGAACATTCCTCCAATTGTGGGCACCAAATGAAAAACTACATTCCATAGGCTCTCTCACCTTCAAAGCAGAATCAAGAAAACAGTGATGTTTAACACAAACAAAGAAACTCACTGCAAAGCATCAATACTTCAAAACATGAAGAGGAGCCAGCATAGATGAGGAGGAGGAGGATGGGTCAAATGATCTACATAATAATAGAGAAATCTGTAAAGTCAGGAAAACACAGGATCCGAATCCTGAGTTTGAACAAGCGCCTTCACTTCTCTCCTACATGTATAGAACTTGTATAATTACCTCGAACCTTGTGCATTAAATGCTGAGTTTCAGCATTTCATACCCAGATTTGATGAAACTTCCTTACTTTGTGGACCTCACTCAAAGAGGGGGATAGGGGGTGAAAAGAGGCCCAAAGACAGGGTGAAGACCGAATGACTTTACGGATTTCTCTAATAGAAATAGAAGTGGAAAATCTAGAAGATTTCCAGAGTGGGTCTTGATGGGTTTTGGGTGTTGGGTTTCATCATGCACCTCATTTGGTGCTCTCATCAGTTTCTGGATAAATGACTTGGGTGAGGGTTGTTTTAAGTGTTTAACTAGGATCATCAACATGTGAAGAACTTCAAGTTGTCAATAGCAATGGGATTTGAACATGAAAAGGAAAGGGGGTGAAGTAAGAAGAGGAAAATCATTCACTTTTTGGCTTCTTGTTTTCTTTTTGCCTCTCCGATGCCTTTTGTTTTCCCTAGAGAAAGATGAATTTGCATCCAGGAATTTTACTGACCTTCATTTGATCTAGTCAATCTCATCTTGCGCTTTGATCATCTTGCGAGATTATCAATCAAGGTTTATGAGCTCAGATTTTTACCTCTTTCACAATTGTTTAGAGACACACTCGCGGAGGCTGTGATCACTTACAGAATTTGATCTCAGTCATGTTAACCAAAATTAACAATAAGATTAATCTAACATTAAGAAAGCTTTCATAAATTTGTAACTACGAGAAATGTAATAACTATAGATGCCCAATGATTTAAGTAATGTACATAAGGTTCCATGAAGTTTCCTCTATTTGTTTTCTATAAGAGTATTCAAGTTTCCAAACATGGAATGCAAATTGGAAATGTTTGAGTCCTTCACTTTCAACTCGCACATTTTTTTCTTTTTTTTTGGATGAATTTCTCATTCTTTTATTTTCATGAAATTTCAAGCTTGCATTTGTTTTGGTTTTTTTTGGCTTGTCCAAGGGTTGATTGTGAGCCTAAAGTTAAAGTTACAATACTTTATTTCACTAAAAAAACAAAGGTCATTGCTATTACAAGGCTCCATCATGAGGGGTTCTATGAACACACTTTTGATCTCAAGTTTTAAATTCAATTCCTAAGTTGGCTTCACAATATTTATTTATTGCTAGCCCAAGTTTTCCATGACATTTCTCTTGATATTGAATTTTTTGAGTATTTTTGCTAAAATGTGGTTGGGTAGGTTTTTAGAAGCATGTATGAAATCTTTCACATAGAATAATAAGATGTTCAAACACCAACTTATCATTCAAAATATGGCAATTTAAGTTTTGATCATGGTTCTAAACTTCAATCATAAACATTGAGCATGATTTTCATAAGGGTTCATATTTTATTTTTATCTTCCACGTGTGTATATTAGTTATTTTTAAATGTGAAGGATCAACTAGTAAATGATTTTAAAACATTTAATTGTCATGTTAAATTTCATTCATCTATTATATTACATTACCAAAAAATTCATCTGATTTGAAAGATATTTATACCAAAAGCATTGAATATTATCACTCATTAAATTTAAGTTTGCAAGCATTTGTTTCAAAGAATGGTTGTAACCAATGTGGAATGTGTATTTGATTGTGTTGATAATTGTCAGTTGTGATTTTTGGAAAAAATGAAAAAACAAGCAATTCCAATTATGATGATGCATCAAAGTTGGTTTAAGTAGGACAATTTTATATTTCATAGATCATCATAGATTGAACAATTCCAAATTGGAATTTTTTTTTCAAATGAAAAAACATAAAAAGGTATTTTGGGATTTGTGTCTTTTTAAAGGCTTTTTTTTTCCCAACACCATATTCACAAGAAGATTTTCAATACCTTTTCCACAAATTTGTGTCCCATTTTTCTTCAATTGAATTTTAATCCAATTGTTGATTTGAATTCAATTCAATTTAATATAAATTCAATTCAAGTTTCATTACAATGTTGTTCATGCTTCAATTTCATATAAGAATGAATCAATGTTTCTAATTTCTAAAACATTTGGAATATTTTCTTGTTTCATAAGGATACTTGTTTTTTCAGATGATTTTAGTCTTGGTACAAATAAGGAAAAATTATTACATGTATCATTATTACATTTTGACCAAAATTCATATATATTGATATTATTTCAGCATGTCATGTCATTGACACATAAACATGTGTTGTCTAATTATGTTTCATGTTGATACATTGAAATTGTTCAAGAGATTGTTAGTAAAGAAGCCAATGCCAATGCAAAAGGTGAGAATGGAAAATGTTTTTGCATTTAGCATGTGGAAACAACCATGATAAAGTCATTTTAATATTTGGCATGGTATTTAATCTCCTCTTTACTTCTTTTTTTGTTTCATAAATAATAAATGGTATAAATTTATGTGATCTTTTGTTATTAAGTAAATAATATGTGGGAACTATATGCACAATGGGTAAGAGGGAGCAAATGTGAAAGCATGCACTAACCATAGATTAAAGATATTAGAATTATGTAGGATCGTGTTTTTATCACATAAATTCTGGTTTTTTATGGAGCATTTTTTTTGCAATTTTTTGATCTTTGGGCATGTACATATTTTCTTTCCTTTCATTGTGATTGCACTTACTTGAGGTGTTGCACAACAAGTGATGTTCACTTCATTATGTGTGCATTATGTGAAAAACATTGATTGAAAAAATTAGTGGACCAAAAAGGGAAGGTGTAATATTTTCATTGATGTTCTTCCCATGCATTTGTTTTACTAAAAATTATTTTAATATGTGCTTCAAGAAAATATGATTTAAGTTATATGCATCACATCATTACTATATAATACAAGCCATATGATATCAACCCATTTAAACTTTTAAAAGCATGTTTTAAATGACATGTATCTTTCAAAAGAAGAAAAAGCCTAAACACATAAAGCCTACATATTTGTCAAATTATATTTTAAATGTGAAGCAAAACATTAAAATTTTAGAAGATGCAATAATACAAAAGAAAAATGATCAAATAAGGGCTAAAATGGCATGCTTATAAATAATATCATCTCTGAAATTCGCATTTGCATTTTGTTGTTTCATAAAATCAATCTTTAACAAAGTTGTATAAGGATATAAATGTTTACAAGACATTGTGCATGCAAAATGTCATTCGATCATTATTACAATATTACACATATAACATGAATAAACAAGTTAAAATTATTTTGTGCATGTATTGTGACAAAATCAACGATTATTAACAATCTATCAGGATAATAAAATGTTTGACAATATCATTTTTCCTATCATAAATATATAAAACATTTTTTGCATGAATTTTTTATTGAATAAAAATGATCATTTTATGTATTCATGACATAGGGGGGCATTTAGTGTAAAGTTTGGGATCTAAGTGCATCAAATGACCATTTTAAAGGGGGGTATTAAATAATTGTTCAAACTATTTTTTATCACCCTATTATTATTATCTAATTTTTAATATGTACATATTAAAGCCACCCTATATTAATTATAATCCATTATTTCAAATTATTATATATCTTATATCATAATTAAATTGATCATTTGAATAAAATGTACCCTATTGTTTAACTAATTAACTTATATTTTTATGCAACAACCAATATATTGCACCCTATATTTTTACTCGTTTATTTTCTATCTTTTTTTGACTAGTGTCCTCCCGGGATTCATGATGGATTAAATTTCAATATTTTCATTACTTTTTTTGAAGATTCATTCATTAAAACATTTGGGACATTGTAAATTATATGGATCATATTAGATGACCAACATTGTCTTCAATTCAAATGTAATTGCTTGATGATAAATCCTTATGAACTTAAAATATAAGAATTAGTGATTTCTTACTATATGAATTTAAAATATATTTGCAACTTATGGAACTCGTAAAACTATTATTGACATTGCAAAAAAGGATCAAAGATGAAAATGTTGCCTAAAACAAGCACAACTTGATGAAATCAAATGGTTTGTATGTCTATTTTAACCCATTTCATCATCTTTGTCCCTTGTGCAAATATGGCCTACTAAAATAAAATAATCCATCTTGTTTATTCCATAATTTATTATACATGAATGTCATTTTTATATTTACATTCAATTTAGTACCATAATTCCTTCCCATCTTTGACATTGATTGTATTCTATGTACAAATGTTGTAATTTTCAAATTTATATTTTTCAAATAATAAAATTTTGTGAAAGGAATTACATTTTTGGGGGAATTTATATAACATTTTATTCTTGACATGAAAATTTCAAATTTCAGTCATTATTTTACAAACATTTGTTGAAGATGCCTTTATATTACATTAATAAATGTATTTAAGCAACCTTTAAAATATTATGAATCTATTAAATCATGTGTGTTTTTATGTCCTTTAACAATGTTGTACGGGGTGTAAATTTTTTTACATGTTTGTGGTTAATTGAATTAAATACATGGGAGGATGAATGACTTATTGCCATTGAAGTTTTACAAGAAGGAAAAAGGAAATTAGCAAAAAAGGTGGCAAGAAAAAGGGAAGAAGAAAAAAAAGTGATATAATTTGTGGGCAATACACCAATAATGCTTGCAAATTGAATGCAAATTGAGATAAACAAAAAATTAAAAATTATACAAGTTTATCACAACAACCATATTTTTTTCCCATTTTTTATGTAGTTGAAACATGTTCAAAGTTTGACTATTGATTTCAAATTCTACCTTCCTCAAATATTTAATATTTGTTAATTAATTGCATGTTAACCATAAATCACAAGTTTTTCAACCTACGATCATTATGTATCACGCCAAAACCTTGAAAACCTTGAGAAATTTTTCTGCATGTTGTTGTTTAAAAGTGCATGATTCATTTTCCTCCATTTGTGCTTCACCATTTCATTCAACAACTACATTTTTAAGCGTAATGACATATTACATAACACATTATTTGTGTTTTGAAAAGCGAATTATGAATTATAATTATAATTTTTGACTTACACATCATGATTGCAAATTGTTTTAATTGTTTTTAAATTCAACATTTTGTTTCATATAAAAAAAAAGAACAAGTCTTGGTGTATTTTAAACCATTAAACCACATTTTATATCCATACATTCCTTAATGGATTTTATATTGATTAATTTTCATAATGTTCATAACTCCAACAAGTGGTAACATGATGATAGATTTTGTTTTGTATTGAAAATCAAAATAAAAAAATAAATTAATAAAAATTCCATTATAGTTACAAATTTTAATTAAATTATACAGTTTGAAATTATATATTTTTATCAAGCTTATATATAATTTTACATTAATCATATTTTATTAATTAAATCAAACATAAAAACATAAACCAATCAAAATTCAACTTTTTTTTTTTGGTAATATTTTAGTGGACACCTTTTAATCAAAATTGAAACATATTCAAGTCAACATTGAAAATGAAATATCCATCAAAATATTTTATCAAAATTGATAAATTTGCATTATTGTAATCAATGTTATGTTTATAGAGATAATTAAATTTAATGAATTCATTATAAACATCAAATTCATTAATATGTAGTGGGAAGTGGCATTTAAAAATCTTTTAATATCACCTCCACACATGAGTTATGGGTGGACATTTTAGTTTGCCCCTATTAACCACCCTCTCTTTGAAATGGGTAAATATTTTTTTCCTTTTTAATTACTTTTTCTTTTTGAATCAATAAAAAAAACCCCCCCCCTTCACCTTTGGTTTATTTATAATTAATGAAAACTTGACCCATGTAACATTTCCAAATTTTCTTGAACCTTTAAACCACTATGAATGTTGTTATGTTAAGGTCCTAAAAGGGCATCTCAAGATGGGACGTTAACTTAGCAAATGTTCCCAAATCCTAGTAAAAATTCAAATTGATGGGGTGTTTTGGTTCAAGGATGACCTATGCTTGGTCAACAATTAACAAAAACACGCTTCAACAATGTCGATGATGACAGAAGATGGGGAACAACAAAAAGACAAGAACACCAACAAGGAGTGACAAAATGGCAAGTGATAACAAGGTGTTGAAAATGCATGTTAGAAACATTAGGGGTGCTAAGTTAGACATGATTTTTAATTTTCAAACAACAAAGGGCACCAAAACGTTGAGGTTTGAGGGTGTTGGATATAAAGTTAGAGGACACCTAGGCACTAAAAAATACATAAACGACATTGTGGGCACCATGTTCAAAAATGTTTTACATTTTACATTTTACATTTTTTCAAACTAAAGGTCATTGGGAAGTATGGTAGGAAGGATGTCTGGGGATCTTGGAAAAGGCCCCAAAAAAATTTCTTTTGATGTCACAAGGAATGCCAAAAAGGACATCATGGGTGCTATAAATGTCAATGCTTAATAGGTGAAAATTAAATTTCATATTCTAGAATTAATGGAAGTTAAAATGATTTCATGGACAATCTATATTATCGAAAATTATTAATGTCCAATAACTAATTATCTTTTACATAATTTATTTAAGTACATTTGAGAATATATTAATATTTTGAATCATGTTAATTGATTATCACTAATAGTGTGAAGCAATACAAAGCTCAAGTTGTTAGGTCCATTCATTTGAATAACTTCAAAGAATTAACAACTTACATGAAAGAACCCACAACTTTATAGTTAGTTATTTAATTTTCAATTCATTTGAAGACCATGGTTTATATCAAAATTGTTTGTTTCATTTTTTTGGGAAATGCCATTATGAACCATTGTAATAACCATTATAATGGCAATTTGCTATTGTTTCCTATAACCACACAACATTCATCATACCTACAAAATTTAATTCAACTTTAGGCCAACCCATTGAGATTGAAATGTCCTTATAAGCCTTAATTGTGTATTATGACAAAATATTAACTATGGAGCAAAAAACTTGGAATGTTGTTAATATATCATGAATTCCTTCATGTATAATCAACAAAACCAACAACTTTTATCATATAGATTTGTGTACAATACTTGGCTTCACAACCCATGATGCATGGTTTGACCAACCTTTGCAATCTTGAATGCCACTAGTTTGTCCCGAAGTGAAAAACAAACCTACAAACAAATGGGAGGAAACAAACTCCATATTGTTGTTTAATTTCTACCTAAAGGCTAGAACCAACAAACATCACACTAAAACAAAAATAATCATTTAACATGGGGGTTATGGGATAAGTTTTGCAATTCATTGCCAAAACTCACACTAATGTGAATCCTTTCCTTTCTACAAAGGAAGACTCTTGTCAAAGTTCCAACCTATGGGAACCAAGCATCCCTTGTTCCCCCAAAGAATAGGATTCATGTTAATGTGAGTCCCCTCCTTTTTTTTGCAACTATAGACTTGCACTTCCATGAGTTCCACTCGTGGAAGCCAAGAATCCCTCATTCATTTTTGTGTCAATGTGAATCCTTTCATAATCTACAATTAGAGATTCATTTTTTAACATGAGTTCCACCTTTGGGGACCAAGATTCCTTCATTCCCCAATGGCCAATCTTGACACCAACATGAATTTTTGTGAATTTTTTACCAAATTTTAAAACCTTTTTCTCAATTTCTACTGATTTTTTGTGAATTTTTGCCATAAGTAGATTTTCCTATCATGAGGACTCATGGGGGGCAAGGTGTGAATGCTTTCAATTTTTGTGAATATTTTGCGATTTTTTTTTCAATTTTGTGTGTTTTTATCATTTTTTTTGCAACAAGCCCCTTCAAAGTTAATAATATTTTTTCAAATTTCATAATTTTGTGATCAAATTTATGATTTCAAATTACCAAAAAACATATAACATTTGAACTAAAAATGACAAAAATTTAACAAAAAACTTCACAAAAAGTGAAGAAATTCAAAAAGTCCTTTCAATATAATTTGTGATTTTTTGTCATATACATAATTAAAAATTTGATGTTGATAGGTGCCATATTAAGTAAGTACTTCATTCCTTTTCCTTATTAACCTATATGTAGATGAAAAGGCAAATTAACATGCGCACTTTCATGTCCACATTATATAAATTAAATTAACAAGTGAAATTGTCACTTGTATATACAAATTTTCTATCAATTTAAAGGTAGTTAATTGGTGACAGCACACATCTATGGCCCACTTTGTGTAGTTAAATTGTAGTGCTTTTTTGGATAGTAAATCTATAAGCCTAACTATGTGAAAAGTAAAGAGTTTCACAATATTTTTCCATATTATAGTATAACATAACCTGAAAAAAAGTTTAGATTTTTTTTTTCTTTTTATAATATGGTGGCTTATATGAAAAAAATACATGTCATTGTGTATTTTAAAAATAAAAATAAATTCAAAAAGTGATTGGAATGATTTTAAACCTTTATGAAATTTGTAATATGTTATTTCACTTTTGAATCATACATAATTTGAACCATGTTTGTGAAATATTTAAAGAATTTAATCATTTTCATGTCATATATGCATTTTTTTGGGGGTCATGATCATAAGTTATGTGGTAAATTGACATTTTGATAAATATTCACTTTCAAATGGAAAGTGACGATTATTTTGAGAAAAATGTATGTTTAGATTTTTTTTTTCAAATACTTGTTTGAATTACTAATGAAATTAAAATTTAATACAATTTGAAATGAAAAACTAGGTTTGTTATATCATGTATATATACATATTATGCATATTATTCATGATTCCTTATATACATTCCAAATAATATTAAATGGGATTAGCTTTGGGAAAGTCCAAATTATATCCCTTAAACACCAAAAGAAAAACCTAAAATTAATTAATCACATTTAGGGAGGTGTATATTGTAATAATGGTCATAAAAGTGCTTCAAAAAGGACCATCATAGTGTGCATTCACCCAAATGCACCAAAAAATTTTTAAAAATTGAATCAAGAATCACAAAATTGACACACAAAAAAATCTGAAAACTTTACAAAAATTGAAATGATTTGCATTAACAAATGACTTTCTAGTGATGTTGGTAAATTTGAATTCACACAAATTCACAAAATGTGAAAAAAATTATAATGTTGACCCAAAAACATGAACCCAAAAAAATGAGGACACTTATGCTACCATGAAATTCCTCACTTAATCTAATTTTTGTAAGTTGTGTTTTTTGGGTCAATTTTGTGAATTCCAATTAAAAATCCACTAAATCTCAAAGAAACATCACCAAAAACCACTTGAAAATGTTCCAAATTCAAAAAATATATAACAAGCAAAGAATTTATGTTAACATGGGTCCCTTAAGTTTTCCTAAGTTTATGTCATTTACATGATTCATGGATCAATTTTGTCTATTCAAATTCATAAAATTCATACCAAAAATCAACACAATTACACAATAACTAAAAACAATCACACCAATGTGAGTCCTTTCAATTTCTTTGAATCTTCCTGAATGTTTATTTTTTATTTTTAAAAAATCAATATTTCTATTTCTATTTACACAAATTCACAAATGTTCATAAAATTCACCAAAAGCACCCCACCCCAATTCACAAAAATAAAATAAAATGGGGGGACTCATGGAGGTGTGTCTATACACAAATTTTCCACATTTTCCAAGATTTAAAAAACATCTCACATTGTTTTCATTAAAATTTTCAAAAATTAGCAAAAAATCACAAAAATCCACAAATTTTGGGAAGTAAAATCAGAAAAAACTAACCCAGTAAAAGTTGTTGCAAATTTGCAAAAACTTAAAAAAGTGGAGGAACTAATTCCTTGTGTGATTCCTCTAAGTTTTTCTAGGTTTTTTGAATTTGTGCCATTTTTGGAACACTTTTAAACATTCAAATTCAAACATGCATAAATCAAAAATCACAAAATTGACCAAAGCACAACAAAATTTAGAAAAAAGTGAAAGGACTCATGATTGCCTAAGTTTGCTCACATTATGATATTTTCATCATTTTTGTTGATTTTAAAAATCAACTTGTGAATTTCTATTCACACAAATCCATAAATGCTAATGAAAGTATTCAAAATTGACCAAAGAAGCCCATCAAATTCACAAAAAAAAATGAAAAAAAAATACTCATACCAAGATGAATCTCCAAATTTTTTTGAACTTGTATCAAAATAAATTTCATGAACTTCAAATAGAAAATTTAAAAAATCAACCCCAAGAAATCAATTTGACCTAATTTTTTTGATTTTTTTTATAGAAAGTACAAAAAGTCTATGAACAATCTTATCAATTTTCTAAGTTTTTGCCAATTTAAATGATTTTGAGTGCAATTTTGTGCATTCAAATTCAGAAAATTTAAATAAAAAATCATGAAAATCACCCCAAAACAACATCAGTTCATAAGAAAAAAACTCATGAAAGCCAATGTGAATCCCCTCACTTTTTGTGACTTCTCACAAATATTTTAAATTTTCAATCTGTTTTTACATTTCTATTCACCCAAATCCATATATGTTGATAAATATTCCAAAAAATCCCTAGAAATCCCCAAATATCCAACCAAAATACAAAAAGTAAAGGGATTCATGATGTTTGTGGGAGTCTCCACAATTTTACAAAATTGATTTCAATTTTCATGATTTTTTAATAGATTTTTTACATTTAAATAATAATAAAAACAACATAAATTTTCTTAAGAAAATAATTTGACCATGATGGTCTAAAAAAAAAGAAAAAAAATGCAAGGTTCATGCTAGCATATTGCAAAATTGATTTCAATTTTCAGGATTGTTTTAATATTTTTTTACATTAAAAAAAGAATAACAACATATTTTTTTTAAAGAAAAAAAATTGACCATGATAGTCCAAAAAAAACCAAAAAGTGCAAGGCTCATGCTAGCATATTTATCTATATATGATTTTGTGATCAAATTTTTATTTCAATTTTTCTAAATGCAAACCAATAATATGAAAATGAACCTACAAAATTCCATACATTCATAAAGTGAAAGGATAATGCCAATCTAAATCCATTCACATTTTGATAAGATTTTTTATATGTGTAATTTTTTGTTCAATTTTGGGAGTTTTAGTACAAAGAAAATTCACAAGTTATTTTTTTTAAAAAGACAAAATCAAAATTCACACAAATTCATGAATAGTACTAAAAGGTAAAGCACTTATGTCAATTTGAATATCCTCAAATTTTTGGTGATTTTAGAAATTTACGTAAGTTTCTGCTCAATTAAATGCATTCAATAACAAACAATTCAAACAAAAAATCATTGGATTGAATGGAAAATCACTAAATTTCACAAAAACTGAAATGATTCACACTAGGTTCAATCTTTTCACTTTTGTTGAATTTTTATCATTTTTGGTGATATTTTGTTCAAAATTTTTGAATTTATATTCATGTAAATCTATAAAAAATTCTATATGATAATTTGTTTACTATTTGTATGTGTTGTTCATACCCACCTTTGAACCTTACATACTTGCTCTTTTGCTTATACTAACTTCTTTTTCTTGTGTTCTTCGTCTTTTAAAGTAATTACTTTAAAAAACCTTTGCTTGTTCTTGCTTTCCTTTTTTAATTTTTGATAAGAGATTTGTTTTTGTAACTTTGATTTAAGATTTTGTAATTGTGTGTTATAAATTGCATGAAAAGAAAAAGTAGTGTAAGCATATGTTTTAGTGATTTTTTAAATGTGTTATGGTTGGAAAAAAAATGTTTTTCAATTTTCATAAATCCTTGAACAATCCTCTCATAATGTTATTCACTATGTGTTGAGTTTTATGGCATTCATTATGTTGTAGCTTCAATGTTTAGCAAAGGAGGGAGAAATATCTTTGATGGGGTTTAAATTGTGTATTAATGTTTGATGATTAACAAACATTATTGGTTTCCATTTTCATCATTGAAACATATGTTAAAAAATTGTTGAATATTTTCCTTGTAAGGAAAATTGCTAGGAATTCTAAAAAGGTTAGTTTATTTTTAATGTTTAAAAAATCTTTACAACAATGGTTACACAAGTTGAAATAACATATTATGGTTTTTATTGTTGAAGGAAAAATGTGAAGAAATGTAAGGATAGTACATTTTCCAAGAAATAAACTTTTAAAATATCAACATTTTTGTTCATTATAATCTTTTTATTAAACAAATACATATGTAACATTGCAAATGAACATGATCTGCATTAATTAAAAATCTTCAACTAAACTCTTCAACAATGGCTAAATTATATTTTGCATTCTCAGTGAGTTAAATGTGTAAAGTTATAGGCTAGAGTTGGTTAACTTTAGACTATGTTTATAGATTGACATTATTGTTGGGTCCATTGAGTTTTAGATAAATAACTTTGTTATTGGGATTTGTTGAAAAACTTGGCAAAAATTTAAAGATGAGGAGCCATGATTAGATTCATGTCACAAGCTTTTTTTTCCTATTGAATAATAAATTTACTTAAAATTGTGTGGTCCAATATTTCCAAGCATTGTAAATGTGGATGTATGTTGCAATGTTTTCGAGTTATTATAACTTTTTGAACTAAAGTTAAGGTTGAAGGTTGTAGTTCATGTTGAAGGGCAATCAGGATAAAAGTTGCAATTGATAGGAAAAATTTGATAAAAAGGTACACACACAACAAAGCACACATTGGTGGTCAATAATTGAAACATGTTAAATAGTGTTAGAACAATGCAATTTAATGCCAAAAATGTTGTCATTGAAATTGGTCAATATCATTGTGTAAGATTTGCGTGTCAATGCTACATAGAAAGTTCAAATATTGATAGGCCATATCATGTTTGTAGTAATGTCTATGGCAATTTCTAAACTTAGTTGAAATTGCATGTTGTTTTTTTGGTGGGGATTTTTTGAGTTTATGTATAATTGTATTGTTTTTTAAAAAACGATTTACATAAAATTTGTGTTAGTTGAACAACCTTTAGTAATGGATATTGTGTGGACGATTAAAAACAATGAGATTGCAATAAAACATTCTTCACATTGTAGTTTATGTTGAAATTTTTAGCCATGGACAATTGACAAACAAATGAAAAGGGGCACAACAAAAGATCTTTAACTAATTGGGTCCCATGAAATTTTGACAAAAGATGCCAAATTTAGTTAATTGGGCATACACATTGAACTAACACACAAGACTTTTTTTTAAATGTTGTTTAAAAACCTTGGTAAAACAAACATCACATCAATCCCAACCCTTTGATGTAAGGGTTTATATATATTTTTGTTAGATTGTGACAAAATTTAAGGTTATTTTCAAAGGCTAGATGGTAGATACCCAAGTACCTTTACCATTTTGGCGATAGACTACCAAATAATTAGTTAAATTTTAAATATTAACTTTGGCACTTGTTTTTTTAATTAAATTTTTTTGACATGTAATTATTATATATAATAATAAACACATTGTATTTAGTGCTATGGAACAATCTAGTGTGTCTAGACCACTTTAGTGTTAAGACCTTATTTGTGAAGGTCTAGGGTTCAAACCTTAATAGTGAAATTTTTGATTTTATTAAAATTTTGGCACACATAATAAATACATTTTCAAAATTTTGGATAAACAAAAAGAAAATTATGTCAAAATGGTCAAGGTACTACAATATGTTGTATTTAATGAGGTTGTAAGTAGTTTTGACATTATATTCAAAGTTCAAGCTGAATGCACACAAGATAAACACACCAAGAAAAAAATCATAATGATTAACAATGGTGCAATTCCACCATAGTTGGCTATGGTATAGTTCATCTAAGGAAATTTAACTTGTTCCTAATTGATCAATGACCTTGAGTTGAAACTACAGTGTAGATCCAAAATGATAAAAACAATGATCATAAGTTTTTTGGTTGTGAGCAATGCATCCAAAAAGTAATCCCTATATTGGAATGTCCTTTGTCATTATCTATTCTTAATTACTAAATGAAGTGGCCAAAATATTTATATATATGAATTGGAGGGTATCAACTCCATATTGATTCCTAGTCTTTATTTAAAAATTGAAGCCAACAAACATATGCCATCACATTAGGAAGGGAACATCTATGAAGGATTGGTGTCATGAGATAGTAATATTTATAACTCATTACCAAGGCATTCACCAACATGAATCCCTTCCTTTTTTGTAAGGTATAACTCATCCGTCCAAGCCTATGCAAACTACAAATCCACTTGAAGCTTTGGATTTGCACCAAGGTGAATATACTTCCTAATTTTTTTAAAATACTATGAAAACTAAAAATCCCCCATTCCCCCAAAGGTTAAGACTCTAACCAATGTGAGTTCCCCACCAATACCTTCATCAACATGAAACCCACCAACTTTTGTGAAGTTGATGACAATTGTGTGAAAAAAAACATTAAAATACTTAGATTTGCATTCCATTTTTTTCATTTTTTAAGGGTATAAATGAAAAATATTGATTGATAATCACTAAACTTGATGAAAACACAATAATAAATCCATTCACTTTTGTACGTAATATGAAATTATGGGATTTGTGTGGTCAATTTTGTGATTTAAGGTTGGAATTTTGTGAATTTATATGAATTTAAATTTATCTAGAAATCTTTTAGGTTGACATAAACTTGAAAAAGGACAAGAAAACCCATGTTAGTGTGAATCACTTCTTTTTTTGTGATTCTTTTGAATTTTGTCATTTTTTGTGTCAATTTGGTGAATGTTGGCAACATTTGCCAATTTTTGCAAATTTAAATCCACAAGCTTGACCTATAAATTAGAAATTTTTGAAAAAACACACACATAGACACACAAAAAGTGAAGGGATTAATGTTGGTGCGGCTCCCTTCACCTTCTACTTCCATAAATTTATGTGAATTTTTGGGTCAATTTTCTAACATGTTTTTTTATATTTCTAAACTGGTGTGGATTATAATTCACCAAAAGTTACCAAAACATCGATAAAATTGTTGAAAATTCACAAAATGTGAAGGAACTCATGTTAATTGCTAACTTTTCAACTTAAGATTTGTTATGTTTTAGTTTTTTTTAAAACAATTTATGAGTTCCACTACACAATTTTGATATTTAAAGAAGTAGAAGATATTATAGCACTCATGTTGGCATGAATTCCTTCACTTTTCTTCATATTTGTGTAATTGAATGATTTTATAGGTAACTTTTGATATTTTTTTCAGAATTTGGGATTTTAGTGAATTCAAATTTGCATATGTGAAAAATTACTAAATTTTATGAAATTTGAAAAAAAAAAAAAAAAAACTGAAGGAATTACTAAAAAAAATTGGGATTTAAATTATGGAGGGAGCCCGTATGTTATTATTTTGAACAACTTAAAATGGAAAAAAAGAAAATTAAATATACTTCCAAATTATATCAAGTCAAATTCTTTAGCTCATTTCAAATATGGCAATCAAAAAATCTTTATAAAATAACATGAACACGTTATTGTGCATGGAACAACCTTCACCAAATTAGTTTTTTTTCTAGATCATGACATTTGTTAAAGTTGTTGCATTTATAAATGCACCATGTATTCAAGAGAATTTTGTACATATATTTTGTAATATTATTATTCATCATGTTCAACAATTATCATATTAGGTATTAACCTATCCTTACCCATTAATGTCCATGCGCATAGTCCATGAAGCTTTTCATTTGTTGACCAATTTTGAAATTTTTTAACTATTGATAAAAATAAACCCAATATACATTGTATACAACATACCTTGAAATGTTTGTAGGTTGACAAAATTCAAGTATTTTACCTACCCATAGAGGATGGGTTTTGAAGATTTGTGTTTGTGTTTAGGTTCCAAAGCCAAATTCTTCAAGCATATAAAATCATGTTTGATTGGGGTTTGGGAAGTTGTATCTATTAGAACATACCACATTAAACAAAATATTTTGTTCAAGGATGATAAGTTTTGAGCATCTTTTGAATGGATTTTGTTTTGAAAAGTATGAAAACTATTCCAAGCATGTTAAATAGTAGTTAAATTGGAATTTCCATTACCCAATAGTGGTTTTTTACCTTCCTTTTAAAAGTAAGGATGATATTTGGTAAGCATGTGAATGTGAGCTAGATGGAATATTTTGGATATATTCTATCCATGTCATGTTCAAATATTCTTTGAATTTTTTTGTCATTTCCAATTTAGCATTCACCATTAAGTCTGACTACTAAGAATGAACCACAATAATTTCATTACACCATTCAATTTGCACTAGGTGTGCTTCAAAAGGAGTGTTGATCAAAACCACACTCTAACTAAAATTATATTGTATTGTTTATAAGAGTACAAAAATGTGTGATTATAATTATGCAAATTGGGTTAGTAATATTGATGACTACTAATCCCCATCATATTATGTTTTTATTTGGGAAATGGAGTTATTAATCAAAGTAGTAACTAATATACCTCTATTATTATGTTCTTAATAAAAGTTGAATATACGGCAATTTCTCAAGTGAGAAGGTAGGTAATGTGGCTTTCATCAAATTTTTAGAACATTGATCAACCATAAATGAAACCTATTATTATATATGCCAACAACCAAGGTTATATATCTCTTTCAAAGAATTGAACCTTTTATGCTTACATATAAGATATGATGCTCACATGTAACATATTGAGTTTCATCATCATTCAATGCATTCGACAAAATCAAATAGGGCTTCATTGAGTTGATGTTTTACAACACAAATAATATGGTTGCAAATATATCGACCAAGGGAACTTTTTAAAATAAGCATGAACATTTATGTTTGATGGGCATGGTTAAATGTTTGATGTGATAAGTTGTTGGGTGGGGGTGTTACATATCAACATTTGACCAAATTATTTTAGATATTTTTGTTTTATGCATTTAAAATTTAGAACAATGATGTATTTTAGTTAATTATTCTTACTTACACAAAATTAACATTGCTTGATTTTCATATGGTTTATTCTTCCATTACACAAAGAACATCATTATGGTGAACATTAATGAACCCTATTTAATATTTTTCCCTTGATGTCCTTCTCATGGCCTATTGGTTAAAAAAATGGCCTATTTAAGTTCCCTTTATGGACAATCCACTTTTAATAATCACTTGATACCCATTATCCTTATCATTGTCCCTTCAAAACCTATTTCCTTTCTCTTGTGTTAAGGCTTAGATGGCCCACCAATGGTGAGTATCAATTGTTCATTCCTAAAATTCATTTCAAACGCCACAACCACATTAAAAAGTAACCTTTGAAGTACAAGTGGGATGAATTCAGCGGGGGGGTTATCTTACTTTATTATGGCCATGGTTCTTCCTTCCATACCTATTGGAATCACTTCCTATTTTTGCTTACACCCCACTTTAATTCCAATGTGCCAACTTCATTTTGCACTAAGCTAATGGTATTAATACAAGATCTAATCACACCTTTACCCCTAAATATTAGGGTAGATAATTTTGGTTTTGCTTTCCTTTACATTTCAAAATCCCTTGCATTTAGAGATTAACCCTTAAGTTTTTGTCATGCTGTTGTTTATGTGTTTTTTTCTCCCCCTTCTTTTGCTAGGTATCTTACATGTGTCATTACTTTCTCCCATCCCTTTTAAATGATGGCTATTACGAGTAGTCAATATGGGCAACAACCACATACACCTTTACAAGCATAAACTAAACACCAAATCTAGCAAAAAAATTGCAAATTTAATCAACTTCACATTCAACTTTATTGAAGCAATTTAACAACCTTCATACATTCAAGTATCACAAGTCTTGATATAACCCTTCTATTATTTGCTCATTTGTTTCTTAGATGTAAGGTTTTCAACTTATATTACTTCTTTATGAACTTACTTCCTACCTCTAAAAACAACTCAACACCTTATTGAACCTCCACAAAAGACGGAATTGTTAATTTTCCTTAACCCCGAAAAGCAACACCAAATATTGGAAAAACTTAAAAGAGGGATAAAAGTTCTATAACTTGGCATTTACCTTCTCTTTATAACATCTAACATTCATCCTTCTTAAGCAATGTCCATCCAAACTCCTCCTCTAATCCTCTTGAATGCATTTTTGCTAAAATGAGTTAATCAAAGACATAACACAATGCTTACTTTCATTGTTTCAAATCGTAAATTAAATTAAATTGATTTTCTTCCTCCTATACTATGAGAACATTTGGAAAAGTTTGAAATGAATGTAATGAATATATGGAGTACCCAAAATCAAGTTTAATGTAATTTAAAACGTGCTTTTGCTACTTAATGGACTCCATGAAGGTTTTTAAGAAAATTCAAATTTATATTTATGGTATTGTTTAAAAAATACACATTTACATAAAAATATAATGTAACATCCATTTGAGTCATGAAAATTTAAATAAATTTTATGTTCACGTGTAAATCATGATTTTAAAAATATTCTTTTTAAACAACCAATCATATTTGGCCATGTCATTTTGATAAAATAACCCATTCCTTATAATGATTTGGTCACATGGGCACTTTTGGCATTTTTTTAACAACAAATATATTTTCCTCCATCTCATCCTTGCACTATTTTCATAACACTTATAGTAGTTGTTATCATAATTATTTTTTTGATCACAATGTTCTAACCCACAACCTTGAACATTTCTTTTAAACTAAACCTATAACCCCTTTTTTTCATGAATAACATGTCGCCTAAAAAAAATGGGAGGTGATTTTGAGATGGTAATCCTTATCATTTTGACTATAAATTCACCAAGGATTATTGGAAATTTCCAAGGAAGAAAAAGGAGGTTACAATAAATATTATTCATAAACCAAAGATCCTTCTAGCCAAACAAACATTACAATTATAACACTATGGATTTCAAGGGATCAGACCTCTTTTGATTTCCTTCTAAGGAACCAATTGGTTGTTGATGAATGTGACAACTCATCATTCAACAACAAAAACCCCATAAATGCTACCCCAACATCATCATGTAGTTCCATTTTGAAATTGGACAAAGATTAAGAATAGAGTGGGTACTTGTGACAGACTAAACCTCTCAATTTCCTTTTGTTCCAAAATCCCTAGAGCTCCCATTATCCCATTGGTACTCTCTTCTTAGAATAAACAACATTACACATTCACACTGAATTTCCCAAAACCTAACATAAATGATGACTACCACCACAACTGCTCCTAAAATTGTTAAACTCTTTCATCACTTCCCTTGATTTGGTCCCTAAATACAGACATCCTACTCCCTTCTTGACATTCATGGCACAACGGAAAAACAAGTGCTAGGTTTAACAAAAGGAAAAGTCCAGAAGGGCATCCATCCCCAACTAATTACTATCCAAATCCAAACAAATTCCATGCTTCACAACTTGAAGAATCAAAATTTAACTTCTTCCACATTCCCAAAATAAAAATGTTTGGTTTCTTCCTCCTCAGCCAATTTCATATAATTTTTCTTCATCCACATCCTTCCACTCCCTTGAAAGCTCAGCATTAATCATTTCTAAGAATCGTGATTCATAGTCCTTGTAAATATTATCAATTGAGTAGCAAGGATTCTACTCCATCATTGAAACTAGCTCACCAAAGCCGTTCCATGGAAAAACAACATTAAATACAGTAACTTGCAAAACAACAAAACAAATCCAAAAATAGAAAACAAGAAACTGGATTTTTGGTGTCCTTGAAGCATAATAGTTTCAACATCATCCACCACCCATTTGACTTAGGGTTCCCACTTTCATTCATGCTCATCCACAAAACATCTTGGACATTGTTTTAGGTCATAGACCACCATCTCCAAGCTCCCTTGCAAATGTTCATAATTCCTTGGCCTCTAACACATATTTCCATTATAAAAAACTCACAAGCTTACCCTTTGTGAATGCAACCACCAAGAATATTTTGCAACACTCTCCTAAAGGACTTGCTTGAAGAATAAAACATGTTACATACTCTATAGTCTCGACCCTAGGACAAAGAAACATTCAAGAAAATATTTTCCCTTTTCACATTTCCTTGTTTAATCATTATTCAATCATGGGGGGCAAGATAAAATAATCATTGTGCTATCTAACCCCAAGTAGCAAACCACCCACCGTTCTTTATTTATCTTGGGTGAGTGCAAGTTAAGGTGGTTCATTATGAGACACGTGAAAACATCATATATATTTTTGAGCATTGGAAGAAGTAAATAGTTCAACCATATTCAATCCAAGTAATTGTTTAATTTATTACTTGGGCCCAACCAGATATTTTCTTTAAAAAACATGTTCACAAACCCAACATAAAATGAATCATTTTCCATAATGATATGGACTTATGAAAAGATACAAATTTTTAACACTAATGAAAAAATACATAATAAAATACAATTGACATGCTACAAAATCTTAAAACTTGATTTATTGATATATATTTAAACTAAACTAGAATCCCTAACAATCATAATATTAATCATTGAATTGTTTTGAAGGCCATTAAAAAAAACCTATTGTTGAGGTGCACAATCCATTCAATTCATTTTATAAATCCATAGATCTTTCTGTCACACCAAAGTGGGTTTCCACACTATGTGAACACCCGGGCATTGAGGGTGTGCTTTGGTATAATTAAGCCATCCTGATTTTGGCAGCGGATGTTTTTCTCCATGATGGCTACATGGATGTGCATGGGACGTTTATGTGAGTGGGTGTGCAGGAGTGAAGGCGGCGCGAATGATGAAGAGGAGTGGAGCTGCATTGATGCGCCGAAAGGTGGGAAAGGAGGAAAAGCTTGATGGGGAAGCT
>Ga0116229_10003196_pt1 | contig 26884 bp, 23 predicted proteins | sample S1TSphgellanicum_3_FD_87313 | JGI IMG/M metagenome (GOLD analysis project Ga0116229, IMG submission 87313) | Host-associated microbial communities from peat moss isolated from Minnesota, USA - S1T2_Fc - Sphagnum magellanicum MG | ecosystem: Host-associated > Plants > Peat moss > Unclassified... | reverse complement strand
GGGAATTGGCAATGGCCATTTGTCCAATGACAAGGTGTATGGTGAAGGGAGGTCTATTTAATGGCAGGATTGGTGAATGTAGGTTTATTCAATGGTGAGATTGACAAATGCAAGTTCATTGAATATGTGAAATTGGTGAACAAAGATTTTATTGAATGGGATGGATTAGTGCATCAAATGCTTGAGGTATTGTGCCAAAGGCTATTGTTGCCGTTCCCTTTTGCATTGATGGCAATGGTACAAAGTAAGAGCATGTTGTCTTTAGGTGGTGATGCATAGTCATGACATCCAATAAGGCCATGACATGTAGTAGGAGGGGGGGCTTTTAGGTGATTCTATTGAAATTCAAATTAAAAAATGCAAAGGGCATTTTGCAATGCACAAGTTTATTCATTGCATTATGATGAAAAATCACCAAAAGAAAACCATAGAATCAAACCCAACATATTTTATCAAAAGGTGACAACCGCCCAACACTCATAAATCATTCCCATCAACATATATGTAGGCTAGTTGGGCAACAAGGTGCTAATAATTTCTTTTTTGTCAATTATGTTTGGTAGTAAAAAAATAAATAATAATAATATATAATTTTTTTGACATTATAATACTAAATAATGAAGTTATTATGCTTGAGAACTTCATTCAGATTTTTGGCATGGCAAGCATATATATATATATTTTTTTCAAAAAAAATTCCAAATTTCCAAAAAATAATGAACTAGTGCCTAATCAGCCTAGGTAGTAAGGTATTCATCATTTATGTTATAGTTGTTGGAGCTCACATTATCAAAGACCCAAGTCCCACCTCATACTCACAATTTTCCATTTCAATAGAACTTGCACCCACGGCCACCCCTGGCATACTCCCATTGTCGATAATCACCACTACCTCCGACAAGTGCAAAAGTGGCCATTAATCACAAGAAGATTTAGCCAAATCTGGCTAAAAGACAAATAGAGAAACTAAAAATTTAGGAGTCTTATTACAGGGTGGTAAACCACTAGAACCTATTAGCAAAGTATGATGATTTCAAAAGAAAAAAAAGCTAAAAAAAATTGCCCAAATCCTCCAAAAATCTTGGCAATTTCATAACTTTCTTTCTCTCCAAATGTGGCAATTTTTTTGGAAATTTTACAAAGTGTTTTTGTTGACCATGTTGCTTGAGAACTTTTTTTAAATAGCAAAATAGCGAATTTTCACCACAAGAAAATATTAAAAATCACCAAAAATCGCCACTATTGTTTACCATATGAATTAATTATTTTTAATGATTAATTTTCCCACCCCCAAAAAAAAACAAAAACACTGGAAAAGACCGTTTGAATATTATAACTAATTTCCCACCATTTATGAAAATAGACACCAAATGAATCTCATTAACTGATTTCCCACCGTCTGAAAAAGACCCTATACATATTATGACCGATTTCACACTGGTATGGATATTGAATCCGATTTGCATCGTATGACAAGACCGTGTGTACGTAGTCTTTGACCTCCACGACCCTGGGAAGTTTAAGGGTGGCGATCACCCGTAATCCCTAGGAATATTTAGCCAAATCTGGCTATAAACTAGTAATGAAAGCAAAAAATACTTAATCATCATCCTTCTTTTAAAATATATTTTTGGCTACACACTGAAAACCAAGTATACAAATCTGGCTTTTCTTTTTTCTTTCTTTTTTTTTCTTTTAAATTTTTTTCTCATTTCTGGCAATTGAAAACCTCAAGAAACAACACTTTTCTTGGTAATTAAAAAAATGCCAGTACAAGATTGGTATTGATATTTTAAAAACTTTTAAACTTTTTTTTAAGTAATCAATACCAGTGCTTGCCAGGTATGAAATAATAATAATAATATTATTATTATTAATATTAATCAATGCTCTCAGAATAGGGTCGAAATACATGGAATTTGGAGACTTTGACTGCTTTTTTCCTTTTTTTTTCTTTTTAAAAAAATTATTTTAATTATTTTTTCTGTGGAGAATTTTTTCAATTTGGCAAAAAAATTCAGAAAATGAAAAAAAAAGAGAAAATTTTGTGAATTTGAGAGAATTTTCACCAATTTTAATCTAAAAATAATTAAAATTAACCACATCTAGACCTAGGCATGTCCTAGGTCTCCAATTGTAGCAACACTTTTGTAAAAATGCTACAGCCCACCTAGGTAAATTGCCATTTAATGCTAATTAATAATTAATTAATTAATGCTGGGGGATCCTAGCCAGTGGACCTTCTTAAGGAATTTGGAAAAATAATAAAATAATAAAATTAAATGCCCTGCCCCAGAACAAAAAGAAACCCTAAAAAAGAGAAAAAAAAAATGAAGTACATGGAATTTGGAAAAGATTTTCCTTCCAGACAAATTGGGACTTCCACCCAACATACCCACCACCGGCATGGCACCGTGGCACAAACCCGAGACCGTGGTGTGACAGACTAGGGTAAATCAGGTGGGTCTCTAATTTTGCCACATGGCAATTTTTCATTCGCCATCGGTAAATATCCGTCCCCTCTATACCACACTTCACAACATTCAAGGATTAAGTATGTAATTTTATTTGTGTATTTATTTATTTATTTTGTGGGTTATAATCAAGGAATTTTAGTTTAGTTTTTAGGGCTAAGAATTTTAGGCTTTAGGGCTTCAAGGGAGGAGGGTAAGGGGGGGGAGGTGGGGGTGTGGCATGTCCCCTCTCTACTCTACCCACACATAGAAAAATACAAGGGTGAAGCAAATTAGTTTTTGATTTTTTAAGTGAATTTTTTAAGGGTTTTAGGGCTTTGAAGGAGTATGTTCATATTTTTTAACCCAAGAAAAATTCAGAGGTTTTCTTATATAGGCAAGCCTCAATTGGCATTGGGTACAGGGATTTGGAACTTAAGATTTGGTGTGTTGATTGTTATGATAATTTTTTTAGTTGTAATAAATTCGTAAGTTACATTGCCTTGTGTAGAGATTGAGTTGAAAAAAAGATTTGTTCATGTAGGCACAAGCACAATAATTGCAACGGTGTGAGCTCAAATCTTCAGAAAGAATGACCATGAAATGTTAACCAAAAAGATTGAAGTGCAAAACAAAACAAGGGGTGTGTCACACCATGGCCTTTCCATTTACATGCAAAAGTATCTTAAGGCAAAAGAAGAATTATGGAAACTCAAAATATTTCACCATGCAAAGATATAATCTTCAAAAAATCCTCTAAAAGAAACCAAAATCCTTCAAGATATCATAACTCTATAACCAATCTCATGTTTCAACACAAGCCAAAATATAATCTTTCAAAGATCCTCATATAAAACTAGGCCTATTAACTCTAAAGGGGCCAAAATCCCTTAAGATACTATACTCTATAATGAATCTATACACAATGTCCTTGCCTACCAAGGCAAGGCCAATAAACACATGCATGCAACTTCCGTAGGTTGATAATAGTTTAACATCATCAACTTTGTAAGAGAAACCTTCTTTCTTTATTTACAAAAACCGCAACTTTTTTTTCCATTTGAATATTGTCTATTATGAATGACATCTACATCACTCTTATTTCAATCTGGGATATATACATTGGATTTCCTACTACTAATAAACTTGCCAAGTTCAATCACAAGTCGTCAATGAAGAAAACATGCTATCCTCTAGTGGCAATTATACAAACAAATTGTTCCCATAATGGTTGACACGCAACCGTGCAACCTGCAATATCAATGCACAAAGCAACGTGCATAAATGCAAATAAGTAGATAATGAATGTTCCTACAACTATGTGTAGCCACAACCGTGCTACAAACTTCAACCTTTAGCTAATATACAATAGCAGGTTTTTCCAATCCAAATCCCCAAAATTGTATACACTGCTTTGAAATCGCACTTTCAGCATCAGAGAATCTTGCTTTGAAGAGGGAAAAGAAGGGGAAAAAAAAGTGTTGGGTAGTTCCTGCAAGTAACTTAGGAATTGTGTTGCTTCTTCCGCACAATGGACATAAATCTGGTTAGTGGTGGCTGGTCTATTAGAAGCCTTTGGCCACCACCAGGCTGTGACTGAAAAGAAAGCGCAGGTCCCACTAGCCATGCCACAGCAGCACCTCCAAATAGTCCTCCTAACTGCAAGTCAAAGCTCCAAACCAAAAGATTATTCCCCAAAGATGAAAACCTCTGCTCTAAACCCAAAACCGTCGATGTCTTCATCCTGAAGAATCCCATGCCCATCAACTTTCAATTCGAATACCCATTCAATGTTCTATTCACTTTTGGCATTCTTACTGCACACTAGTTTTGTCACTGCAAAAGACAACATTCAGGAAAAACAAAAAGACCAAAAAGTCCCACAAAAAGGCTGTGTGCAAAGAACTTACATGGCCCCAGTTGTCAATACCCTCACTAAGTAGGCCGAATACCTGAAGATGAACAATGCACACATAATTAATTTGTGTCAAAGATTGACAGTTTAGGAAGAACCAAAATGCAAGATCTCAAAACCCAATGTTTGATATCATACCATGTTGATAGCAATTACACGTCCCACTTGAGCAAGGCTTTGGTCACCCCCACTCATAAGGCTCTTATGCCTCACCAAAAATACTGCCAAGGCCCCAACCTGAGGAAAACAAGATATTTCACCAACAACCAAATTGAGAGGAGACCTAGGCTAAATCTGTCACTGTTAAACTAGCAATTGAAGATCTGCATACACTAGCAAAAGAAAATTAAAGGGAGATGCATCGTCTTCAAGTAATTGCAGGTGATGGAATTGCAAAGCATGCCAAACATAAGGTAAAGAGCTTACTAGTCCAAAAATAGCTCCAGAAGCACCTACAGAAGGAGCTGTGCAAAGCGTGTAGCTCAGACTACTACCTGGCCCCCCCCATCAATTGTTCATCTTAAATAGTTGTGTCATTATGGCAACAGAAATCTACATGGGGTCTGTATTGTGAGAAAGCTGATCTTGAGACCATTGTGCTTCATTTTGAAGTTTTTTGCTATAACACAAATTCCACTACAGCATGCAAGCATGCAAAATTGTGAGGATTGACAACATACTTGCAAGAGCTGATGCCACATAAACGGCTAAAAAGCGCCTCCCTCCTCCCAATGACTCGACCGTGGGTCCAACTGAATTAAGCGAATAAGAGTTCACCTGCATGCCCACAATAAACAGTATAATGTCATGACCATATGTTGCACAAATGTCAGCATCCATTTTTGATGTTTTTGTCATTTTTTCTTCCCTGCTTCAAAAATTTCTGCATGTACTAAGATCACTGCTGCATAAAAATCACCAGAGGAGCGATCCATATGAAGAAAGAATAGTCACCAAAAGATGTGCTATGTTTGCATGGAGTAATGATGGTGTGATGAGCCTCCACAGCTGACCTTGATTTATCAAACTGTTCACCTGTGTTCAGCCAAATTGGATATATCAGCAGGGAATTGCTCAAATCAAACTGTGATTTATCCAAGTATGAAGAAAACTAAATTTACCTTTGCTCCCCATAAGAGAAGTTGCCCTTGTGATGCAACTTGTGCCATGTACACTCTGGACCACACACATCCCACAAAAAATCTGAGTCAAGAGGATTGAAAGAAGCAGAGAGCTACTCAAATTGCACCATTCAGATGGGTTGAGAAAGGATGGCACAACAAGACAGGGAAGATGGGATTTTCCTTTTTTTGGCCAAGAATTACTCACAAGAGATTGAGACCAAGAATAACATTGGTCCATTTCCGACCTTTTGAACCTACACCCACACCAGTTCTAGAGTGTGGCGCCTCATTTCTGCCCCCAGTTGCTGCCATTCTCACCTTCAGTTTCCTTCTAGGATGTGAACCAGTTTCTAGAAACTGAACTATTGAACCCCATGGCATGTATACCACAACACTTGAGCCCAACAAACTTGGAATCCCTGCACTGTCACAACATTGTGGTGCTAAATGCCAACAATTTCCATTTCCTGCATCCAATCCCAAATTGTTTGATTGACCCTGTGTTTTATTGCACTTGCTAATTGGCTCCTGTGCAAATAACACCCATCCGTCCCATGCATGTCAGAATCTGAAACCCAGAACTTTTTGCAATCCACAGTCATCAATCAACAATGAGAATTCTTCAAGAAATTGACTAGACTTTTGGACCATCTTTGCAGAAGTCCACCAAAGTGGAAAATCCAAAGGAAAAAAAAAGCTTCAAATTTTGGTTGGGACGAGCTGAAAATTACATACAAAGTTAATTACCCATCTGAAAGTGCCAATTTAAACAAAAGCAGGTGGAAAAATCATCACACAATTCTTCACCCATGAGTGTTTGGGAATGACACGATGAGCCCACAGATTAGGGTTTCCACTTAGGGTTTTGTTTTGAATGGGTTGAAAGAGAGCAGCAGCAAAACGAAATTTTTTACCTTGAACTGATCACCCATGAAAGTTGAAGTGAAAGACAGAAATCTTTCCAGCTGAAGAGCAGCACCAGCAGCAACTAAAAATCCAACTCTGGAGCTGGACAAGGCCAAGGGCTTTGAACCCATTTGAGCTGCTCTCATACTGAGTTCACTGCTGCCGTTGTTGCCACGGAGTGCTCCTTGACCTGTACACACTGACCCAATTGCAGCAATCCAAGAAGCTCCCATCCCTCCACCACCACCACCCATCCCTACAAGCGCCCTTATTATTCCACCCATCTCCATCTTCTTCTTCTTCTTCTTCTTGCTCACTTCCAAATCTTCCCTCCTCCTCCTCTTTCCCTTTCTTGCAAAATTCCTTTCCCTGTCACTTCAAAAAACACCTATGATCCTTGGCCTTTCCTCTTCCCCTCCCTCCTTGTTCTCTTCTCTTCTCTTCTCTGCTTGGTCTATTGGAACATGAGGAATTACGAAAGTTAGATATGGGTGGCGGCGTTTTCTATTTTCCTTTGGTTTTTTGGCTACAAATTTTTGCTTTTTGTTTTTCTCTTGACATCCATCCTTTTTCCCCCTATGATGGTAGCTAGAGTTTAGGGTTTAGAGCACAGAAAGTCATCCAGCAGATGTGTTGAGGAAATGAGTTCCCTCCAAACTGGAGAAATGGGTTCCAGCGACATATTCCTTTTTTCCCGTTATTCACCAAAGTAGTTAGAGGCTTGTCTACATTTCCAGCTTCTGGTCTCCAAAGGGCTCAACGCTGGTAACAACAGCTTGCAACATCTGCTGCATCTCAGCAGCAGCATCTTCACAATCAACAGCAGAAAGCGAGTAAGGAAAAACACTTTCTTTAGTTCTTTGCATATCACTGATTTGTGAACTCAAAAGAGGATCATATTGAAAAAGGAAAATCCTACTTTAGTTCACTGCTGTAGATAGAAGACATTATGTTAAGTTCCTCTGTTATGTGAGATTTGTGTTTGTTATGGTGTTGTTTGTCTCTTTGGAGAGGTCTCTTGTCGTGTACAAGACAGGCTCTTTTATGAAGATTTTTTGTTAGAAATTCTTGTTGCTGGAAATCTAACCCTGCATGTATTGATTCTCAAGGCCTTGCTATAGAATGGCAGCAAACCTTTGCAACAGTAGGATCAAGCCCTAGCCCAGGCTCAAGCTCACATGCAGGCTCAAGTCCTAGCCATTGATTAAGCTCAGGCTCAAGCTCATGTTCAAGCCCAGGCCTAGGCTGCAGCTGTGCAGGTTCATGCCCATGTGCAGGAACATGAACGAGCTTCTCAACACCAACATCTCACACAGCAGCTGAGGAAACCCCTAACAAAAGCTGCTTTGCTTTGCTTTGCTTTGCAGCAGTAGCAACAGGGAGCAGATTTACATTGACACCATGACGAACAGCATGGGCAATCTCTGGCTTTGTTGAGGGGATCTCTTCAGGCTTTGACTTGCAGCAGTGTGACACAGCTTTCAAACCAGTAGGTGGACATGGTGGAACTGAGGTAGGCCAACTCCAGCACCTTTGTTGGGAGGAGCTACAAAACCAGCTGAGTGCAGTTGTGCAGCATGCTTCATCAACACAGCAGCAGCAGCAGCAGCAGGCATTGCAACCAGCTATACCATCACCATCCTCAACTTTGGTGATGAACCAAGATTCTGGAATGGATACTCACAAAAGAAGTGATCATTCACAAGGCCTTAGCAGCACTGGTCAAATTGACTGCTGTAGGAGAAGCGATCTTTCACAGGGCCTGAGTGGAGCTAACTGATTTGATAGTGAGGGGAGAAATGAACTTTCACAGGTGCTGCAACGAGCTAACTAAATTGATGATGAGAGGAGAAATGACTCTTTGGCGGGTAGTAGTAGTAGGGCTATGTCTGAGAGCACAGGTATGCAGGGAGTTCCATCTGTTACTGACAACCAGCAAATGCCATGCACAGTCATGGATGCACTGATGGCAATTTATGATTGGCAAAATAGCAGGAGTCTGCCTGGATATGCACCAACCAGTTCAGTGCCACAGCAATCACTAGAGCAGCTACTGGTGTGGGAGAATTTCTTTCAAAGGGAGGGCAATGGAGGCTCTGAGTCTGTGAAGACAAATCTGGTCTTCAGGCTTCCTGCTTCATTGGCTACAACAGCAGCGCACTTGAGTGGGCCTGAGGTGTTGCAGCAGTGTGTCAGAGAGAGTAGTTATGTATTTTACTCCTCAACGTATGTTAAGGCTTGCAGGTCAAAGATTCAACAATGCCTGGTGCATGGAACAATGGTACCAGGCTAATGCACGCAACTGAATCGCAGCTGCAGATACCCATGCTGCCTGCAATTCCGCACTTCCACTCCTGCCCATTGTCTAGAGGTACTGCTGCAACTGATGAGCATTTAGGACCTGTCGTTTCCAGAGGTCCTGGCAGTAGCACTGGTGGTGTTAGCTAGGCAGTCAGTCATTTGAGAGAAAGTGAATGATAGAGCAGGAATTTATACAGTTTCTCCTCCCACCCATCTCGTCGTCTCTCTCCTTGACAGCACAGACTTTTTTGCACATGCCCTCTTGCATCAATATTCTCAGCCTCCGGTTTTTGGCCTCCCCTGCCTGTTGCGCCTGCTGCAAAATTTGCTGTAAAGAGTTCAACACATTCTGTTGTCACTTTTGGCACTTACCACTACTTTGCATGTCCTTTTCCAGTTTCACTTCTGCTTTTCAGACATAGTAGGTGTGCAATGCTTGTTTTGTAGTCTCTGTTGCTTACTTGTGCTCCTCCCTCAGAATTGGATTAGGTGACTGGAAATTCATTTGGTGATGATGCTTGATGTGATAAGAGGTTCTTGCGTGACACATTGATTTTTTTTGTTTTCCACAATTGATCAGGAGACCACAAAAAATTGTGAAGAGTTTGTATCCTTCCTGTCCATAGCTTATGCAAGATTTTCACATAAATTGTTTATTGGATCATTGTGGAGGCATGGATGGGGTATTCGCCTGAAGACATATCGCTACTTCGTGAATGCAAACACAAGGGTTTGATATGGAGATGAAGGTGGAGGTAGTCACCTTATGCCACAATGTAGTGAGCGTACATTCAATTTGTTGTTAGTGTTGTATTCTGGTATGGCAATCGATGCTAGGTCAAGATACCAAGAAGAAAAGGGATGGGGGTGTTCATATGCAACATTTCTTCATGTGCTCATCGTTGTTTGGAGTTGTATGTCAACATAGGCTTGGGCATTGCCATACAGGTTAAGTGCAACACCTCAAAAACACAATGTAATGCCATTGTATAACTATGCTATTTGTCTAGGTATGAGTGCTTCCCTCAATTTTGTGAGAACCTTTGCTTTAGCTCTATGCATTCTAAATCAATTGTGGCATATTCTATTGCATTTTTTTTTCCCCCATTCATATGAAGTCTAAGTTCTTGGTGTCTTTGAATAGGTAGCTAAAATTTTCATCACCACGTTTACCAACTTGTTTGCATTCTTATTGACATGAATCATTCCATGTCAATGCATGTTTAGAGGTTAACACAACCCATACATCGACATGGAATCTTTCATCCTACAACAATTGATGAAGATATTAAGAACTTAATGCTTCGATTAAATTAGGGTCTTAGAATTCGAATCTGACATTTTTTGGGGCTTAATATGGCCACTAAGACGCCTCGCTTAAAGAGGCAAAGGTGCCCACCAACATGGGTGCTACTAGTGTTCAAGTATGTGGGTCAGATAAAAAAATTTTGGGCCACATCTCAAAAACTCTAGTACAAGGGGCAGCTTCAACACATGTTTGTCAAATAATTAATTTAAAATTGAAGATTCCATGTTGAAAACTAGAATATTCTTGAATATTCCTATAGATTCTTTATTCTCCGTCACAAAAAAATTATTCTCTGAAAAACAAAAAAACCAAAAAAAAAAAAAAAAAAATTGTGAAAATTTCAACATTTGCTACAAAAGCAAAAGAGAAGGAAAGAAGGATTTGTCCTCTGAATTTTGTCCTTCCTTCATCAACATCCTTGGCCACAATGAACCCAACCCACCAGTCCACCAGTGAAGGATGAATGGTAAGTGGTCAGGAAACAGTTTTCTGTTGGGTCCCAGTTCCTTAGCTAACCATGGTTGGTTAGCTCAGTTGCTGTTTTCTTTAACCTACCTACTAACAACCCACAAGACCAACAGTTTTTACGTTTTACCCCCTTTTTTTTCTTCATTTATGGCGACGGAAAACCTCTGGAATCACTTTTTTTTTTCGAATTTTTTAATTTTCAATTTCGCTTTCTGGCGATATTTCACCAGCAAAAAAAGAAAAAAAAGCTCCTACCTACCTTCCTACCTACCTACCAGTTGCGTGGGTCCATCGGCCCGTGATACCCGGTGCCCTTTGCGACACTAGAAGAAGAAGCCGGCCTGGGCGAGAGACGAAGACGAGGAAGACGACGCTAGGCGCCGCGGAGGAGGCGAGCTATAGTGCATGTATCCCGAGTAATAGGCCTTCAAGATCGCCTCCTCCATGGCTGCGATTGCTTCTGTGAGCTCTGCAGCTGTCTCTGCTTCTCTGGGATGTGAGAAAATGGAATTCCGCGCTCTATCGAGCTCGTTCAGAGCCCCCGGGGTCTTGAGCTCTGGGAAGGGAAGAAGATTCCTGCAACAGGATTGCGTGCACTCTTGTGGCCAGGAATTGAGGAGAACAACTGCGAACCAGATCTGTGCCAAGCGGCCGGCATTGTACTCTTCATTTCTTGCAAAGCCTGTTGCCGCGCGCGGGCTGCCAGCTTTCGCCCCGTTGAAGAAGTCGAGCAGCTTGCAGAGCGTGAATCCCACCAAGAAGCATGTTGTTGCATCCCCGGTTTGTATGGCCGCGGCCTCCGACTCCGAGGGAGCTTCAGTGCCTGAGTAAGCTAGCTAGCGCGGCCAAAAAAAGATTTTTTTCTGGGGATACAGATTGTCTATTGTTGCATTTGGAGTTGTCAACTGTATGCCAATCGTCTTGCAAGTGCAATATCTAGTAGGCATTCTATTTTTGTGTGTGCAATTGAAGTGCGATGCCAGGTTTCTTCATAAAAGTATTTGTTGCTGGCACTGACGGTGAGGGGGTTAGCTCTTCTATATGCAGGATTGCCAAGGAATCTGCTGCCACAACTGAATCCTTCGTTTCCAAGTACCCAGCGCTGGTAACTGGATTCTTCTTTTTCGCGTGGTATGTCTGGCTGGCGCCCCAACTTCTTATGACATGTGTTCTTGTCCTCGTGAATTATAACCCCTACAAAGGACATCAGTACTGAGTTGGTGAGAGCATCTCTTTGAAGGTTCTGCAAATTTTGCAATCAGCGCACAAAACTAACACAGAGAGAGAGAGAGAGAGAGAGAGAGAGAGAGAGAGTACTCAGTGAGTGCTCTGATGGAAAAAAGACAAAAGGAGTTTTGATAATTTGCAGCTGCAGGATCTGCTGATTTGCAAAATGGATGTGTACTGGCAGGTATTTTTTGAATGTGATATTCAACATCATGAACAAGAAGCTATACAACTACTTCCCATATCCTTAGTAAGTTCTTTGGCTTCTGCCAATTTCAATTACTATTCTGTCAAGCTTGGTGGTGAGTATCAAAGATTCTAGATTCTAGATGTCATTTATATCTCTGCAATGAAAATTATGCTTTGCTTCCAGCATCTGATGTGGACAAACCTTGTGCAAGCATCAGAATTAGGGGGTTTCTGTTAACTGTCAGCAATATGGTGATAACACTCAGTAAAGCATTGTTTCTTATTCTTTTTAAACTGGGTAGGCACACAATTCAATCTCCAATCTATTACTGATGTCCTGTTTTCTGTCTCTGCAGTTTTGTTTCTGCCATACACTTGGGTGTTGGTGTTGCCTATTGTTGTGTTTCTTGGCTTCTTGGGGTGCCAAAGCGGGCGGTATGTGCAGCTTTTTGTCCCCCCCTCCCTTTTTCCATGGTTTGCCGTAACCTCTTGATATGTATGCTAAAGACCCTTCACATGCTACATGATCAATCAGTATGTGTCATTGAGACCAGGTCAAGCTGAACTGAAATCAATCTGTTACTGACTCCTTTTGTTTATGTCCAGTGTCTGTCAGTAGATCAGAAATTTTGCATTGTATGTGTATATGAATTTTGCAGTTCATGTGAATGTCCTGGTAGCTAAGAACCTTAGTTTGCTATTATTTTGTCTAATAAGGTGGCCCATGGTTGTCACAATACAGCCAATTGATGGAGAACTCTTCAAGCTATTGCTGCCAGTCTCCGTTTGCCATGCATTGGGTCATGTGATGACCAATGTTTCTTTTGCTGCAGTAGCAGTTTCCTTCACCCACACAATTAAAGGTTAGTTGGCCAAAAGGACTCAAAAGGAACATGAAACAATTGAGTATTTTAGCTGTTATTTTTAGCAGAGGATGCATATTTTGGGTGCTGAGTTCCAGAGCAGACTTTGTTCACTGAAAGAATTGAATACCACTGTGACTTCAAGTCTTACTCATGGGTAGCTTCTTGATTGCTTGAATTTCACAGCGCTGGAGCCCTTTTTCAATGCAGCAGCCTCACAGTTCATTCTCGGTCAACAGATTCCAGTTACTCTTTGGTTAACTTTGGCACCTATTGTCCTTGGTAAGTCCATTGGCTTTAACATATAATTCAACAGCTACACTAATTTTGTCTGTTCTTTCACTTGTGGACCTGCTGTGTGCAAGAACTCCTTCAAATCTTTCTGGAGATGTCAAGGACTTTCTGGTTGATTTGATTCCATGAATGATTTACTTTGTTCTGCAACAGGTGTCTCTATGGCATCATTGACCGAGCTCTCCTTTAACTGGAAGGGTTTTATAAGTGCTATGACTGCAAATGTAGCTTTCACATACAGGAATATTTACTCTAAGAAAGCCATGGTATGCCTCACTCTTCTCTGGAGAAGGCCAGCAGAACCTTTTGTGTGCCAGATGCTTTTCAATTCCCTTTGCCATGGATTTCTTTGGCCTTGCATGTGCCACCTCAAGGTGACCTGTCCTTGTTTATTGAATTGGACACAGTATTGCAAGGTCTTGTCGACCTAGAAATGTTTAGCAATGGGGTAACTGTTGCAGACCAACTAAGATTTTGGCACATGCTGTTTTGTAGACCGGGATGGACAGTACCAATGTGTATGCCTATATCTCCATCATCTCTCTGGCTTTGTGCATTCCTCCAGCAATTTTGGTGAGATTGGATTATTCTATTTTACTGGTGCATCCTGAGGGTCTTTTCTCTGCATGTGCCTTGCTGTCTCTTAGCAACATGGTGTGAAATGGTTATATCTTGTTATCCTGAACAGGACAGCATTGACAGTTTGGTTTATCTCCTTCCTCCTAACTTGTGAATGGGGTTGGGGAGGTTGTCAGATGCACACTGAGCTGCGTTTGTATGCCAGAATGTTATATTGATATTCAGTCTTCTCTTGTGCAGATTGAAGGCCCACAACTCTTGCAGTCTGGCTTTGGTGATGCGATTGCCAAAGTTGGCATCAACAAGTTCTTGTCTGACCTCTTCTGGGTGGGCATGTTCTATCATCTCTATAACCAGGTATGGATCTACCCATGCATCCTTTTTTTTTGTCCTTGACTGTTTTATTCTTGGGCACAGTTTCCTATCATGATGCAGAGCAGAGGCTTTGTGAAGAATTGCAAAGTTGTTCTGGAAACTGCTGCAACCTTAAGTGCGCCCAATGCTAAAAGAGCTTTTGCATAAATGTCTGGAGTTTAGGAACTTCCCTTGAAGGATCTAAATGGCTGATAAAGTTTTACTGTCTCAAACTGCAGCTTGCAAACAACACATTGGAGAGGGTGGCACCCCTCACCCATGCTGTTGGGAATGTCCTGAAGCGGGTATTTGTCATCGGGTTCTCAATTGTTGTGTTTGGTGAGTTGTCTCCATGATACTTGATCCCTTAGATGAATTTGTTTCCTGGTATTTGGCCAGGATGAATTTCAGGTCAGCCCAGGAGTTCATGGGAGAGCAGTTGGTGTAAGTTTGTCTTCAGCATGTTGTCCGTCTGTCTTCACACTGTGCATGTAGCTGTTATTTCTGATTACTCAGTGATTGTTACCCTTCTATGTCATTCCTGTGCTACATTGCCAAGGAGTTATGGAGTGCTACATTGCCAGGCATTGTTCCCATCAGTTTGTCAATGGTAGAAGGTTCATAAACTCTTCCTGCATCAGGTGAGATTGTAACCTGAGTCTGTCTGCAGGCAACAAGATCTCGACCCAAACCGGCATTGGAACTGTTATAGCAATAGGCGGTGTGGCTCTCTACTCTTACATCAAGGCAAAGTTGGAGGAAGAGAAGAGGGCAAAGACAGCAACCAGCTAGTTGATCATCCTTGGCATCTGGTAACCAAAACATGCATTTCAGAATGTGTTCATCTTTCCCTCTTATCATTCCTGAGCTCCATTAAAAATTCTACTTTCTTTGTGTGTAATATATGTGAAGGCAGAAGCCCAGTTTTGTCTGCTCTGCTCAGATGAGGCATTTGGTCTATGTAGACCTGTAGATCTCTTTATTATTGTTGAGCACATGAAACTGTCTTTTCTCTTTCTGGTAAATGATCTCATTCAAAGGATGATCCATGGTTGTCTCCAACAGGAGTTCATGCTATTTGGAACACCTAGTCTTCAAATCAACTGATGACCTGGTGTGGTTTTGATTTTTACTCCAAATTTTTGGATATCTCACATGGATATTCCCATTCCCCAACATTTGACCCTGGTCTCTGCAAAGGGCAGCCCTCTCTGCAGCACCTCATGTAAACCCTATAATTATTAGATTCACTTCAAGAGCTGATAAACCCAGCACTTGACCCAATCCTTCAAGGAATCAGCCCTGGAAGGTCAGCAGGTACTATCAACCTGCTATTTCACTGATTCATGCATTTTGCATGGAATTGCAATTACCAATGTTGGCTTTCATGAATAAGTAACCTGGAAATTTTATCAGTTGTAAAAATGGTTCGATCTTTACCATCTGTCTGTTGAATATGCATCACTTTCATAGATGCATTTGATGTACTTATAAGTACTCAAACATCATGAAATTTCTCTTATTTCTTGCAACTCTTTGAAGCGGTCCTTCATATTTGGACAAAATCCACACTTGAATTTGCCGGTACTGTAAACTGAGCTTATTTTTGTTCAACTCTTTACCATTGTCTTATGATAGATGTAATACCACTGTTAATGGCAAACACTTGTAATCCCTGTAGACCTTTTCAATAGCCATTTTTTGGCAAACTTTGTAGTAGCATGCTGAAACATGTTTCTTCCTGCCTCATATAGGTGGAGAATGCATCAACACAGAGGAGGTGTCTCAAAGGGGAGGATGCTGGCAAAATGACATGTGAGTGGACTCTTCATGGTGCAACTACAAAGAGTTGTGAAGGTTATATTACTCATCAGTCCATTTCCTGAGTTTCAACAGTGTGTCAGACCTGATTCTGGGAAATCACCCATCCTAGATAGGTACTAGGTACTCTGTTTTTCAACTGTAGGTGTTAGGTACTATTTTCCCACCTCAAAAATTCTTCCCCTGTGCTGTTAAAATCAGATGCAATGTGTTTTGCAGCAAGTTAGATATATGAGGGTTAGAAACCACTTATTTTTGTATATCGAATTGCAATCAAAATCAAATCCTCTTCACCAATTTACATCCCATCTCCTCTCCCACACAAACTTACCATCAGTTGGGCACAGGCATGGGTAGTTTTGTCTATAGTCATAGACTGTTTCAAATGTAGGATTTCAAGGGGGTTCAATGGCCCATACTAGGATTTCAATTCACCCAGGAGTTGGTTTGTAGAATCTTCTCTGTCTGATGTTTTATTGTTGTTTTGTTTTGGGCTCTTGAAAAAGTGGAGGCTTGTCAGGAGGAATTGGTGGAGATAAAAGTAAGATATCACATTCAGAGAATTGGAGAGGAAAGTAATAAAATGCATTTAGAAAAAGGTCATGAAATCAAGGAAACAGAAATAAAATGCGCCTCAAATTAAATTGAGGTTGTCTGCAGAATATTTTCAATTCATATCTGTTTAAGTTTATAGCACTTGAAAACACTGCTGCAGTGTTGATACTCAAATTTGCTTTGCTAATTAGCAGCAATGGCTTAGCTTATTATTAGAGCAGAGACAACACACTTGAAATAGATGGGCTGACATGTGGTTCTTGAAATTGCCCTGAAGCAAATAGGATAACAAATTTTCCAATTGAGGGCAAATCTTAATCTACCATTGCTTTGGAATGTAACAGGACTATGCTGCAGAACTGTACATAATGACATAGTGAGTTTTTCCTCTCCCGATCCTCTCCCAATATATGATGGAGTAGTGAACTTTTCCTCTTCCAACACATGATTGCTGTTGCAAATTGTCAGCCTTGCAAAGTTTAACGGTTGTTAGGGGGTAAAGGTACACTGAAAACAGTGAATGTATGTGTACAATTGATTTTCAGAATTTTCAATACTAGATTGTCAGTAGTAGAATGGGAAGACAATGATTGTTGCGTCTAGAAAATTTTAGGGCGCAGACATTAATAGTCCCTATTTCCAATTCTCTGCTACAATATCAGCAAGATCAACAACCCTCTGAGAATAGCCCCACTCGTTATCGTACCAAGCGACAACCTTGACCATGTCATCTCCCATCACCATGGTGAGGGAAGAATCGATAGTGGAAGACACGTCACTGCATCTGAAATCCACAGAGACAAGGGGTTCATCACAAACTGCAAGAATTCCTTTCAATGGGCCTGCAGATGCATCTCTGAATGCTTCGTTCACTTCCTCGGCAAATGTCTTCTTCTCAACCTGCACCACCAAGTCAACGACAGAAACGTTTGGGGTTGGGACTCGGAGGGCAATGCCATTGAGCTTGCCCTTCAGGTTTGGCAGTACCAGTGCCACGGCTTTGGCTGCCCCTGTTGAGGTTGGCACAATGTTGAGAGCAGCTGCACGAGCCCTGCGCAGATCACGGTGGCTAGCATCAAGCAACCGCTGGTCTCCAGTGTATGAGTGAGTAGTCGTCATTGTACCCTTGATAATTCCTGGATGACAAATTATATCACAAAACTTGACTCAGCCAAAACCAGCAACTGGCAGCAAATTTGACAATTGCACCAAATTCAAATCAAACAAAGAAATAGACAAAAAGATAAAGATAAAAATCGAAGATTTCCATCAAGACTTACTGAATTTTTCATCAAGAACCTTCACAAATGGAGCCAGACAATTGGTGGTGCAAGATGCGTTGCTGATGATCTCATCCCCGTGGCTGTATTCGTCAGCATTGACACCAACCACATAGGTGGGGATGGCACCTTTGCCTGGTGCAGTGATCAACACTTTCTTGGCACCAGCCTGCAAATGCTTGCCAGCACCCTCCTTGTCAACGAATACACCAGTTCCCTCAATCACCAGGTCAATTCCCAATTCCCTGCAGAAAATTCATCCAACTGAATGTGAATTACCACCACCCTGCAAACCAGACCCAATCTCCTTCTGCTTGAATCCATGCATTACCATTGCCTACATTTGTTGGCAATCTCCATCCAAGGATAGTAGGAGAGGCTGCAGAAAACAGTTCTACTCTTTTAGCATCAATTGAGATACTGTAATTGAATTGAGCGAGTTATATATTTTCACCAAGATGAAGACATGCTCACCTCCATGGCAGATTCAATGGGTTGCGGTCAGAGACCACTTTGATGACCTTTCCATCAACAGAAATGCCATCATTCCCAACAGCCTTCACATCAGCATCAAAAGTGCCAAGCATGGAATCATATTTCAGGAGGTGAGCTGCCTGCTTGACACCACCCGTGTCATTGATGGCAACAACTTCCAAAGGAGAGTCTATCCTCCCATGCCAGCAGCGGATGAAATTCCTTCCAATTCGTCCAAAGCCATTGATGGCAACCTTGATCTTTGCCTCCACAATTGCCTTCTTCTGTCCAGAGTTTGCTGCCTGTCAAAGCAAAAAAAAACAGCAACTCAGAGTGTTTCTCTTGTTGTGGCATCAATAACTTTAGAGCTTTACTATGGTAGTTCGAGTCAGCTTGCATTTTTGTGCAAGGAATGCAAGGAAATGGACAGGAGAACTCAAAAAGGGTCCAGTATTGGGAAAATATGAACATACTACTGCAGTTTGTGCAGCAACTCTTAGAGCCAAATCATCAGAACTTCTCCCAAAGGTAACACATGAGCTTGTGCTTTTGAATCCAGAAAAACTTGAGAAGCCCTTGGAAACTGCAACCTGCAGGTAGGGAAATGACATTATGATCCACTCAGTAATCAGATTCCCAAATCTCTTCCAATTTACACAGCAATTGGATACCAGATCATATACAAAATGTCTACTGTTATTTTTCCATCTCTGTTCCAACTTGTCCTTCAATCTCCTTCATAACAGATCTTGCTTCAGGATCTAGTCCTGGTCTTCAAGGACATAATGAGATAACCAAACTTTGATGCACAAAGGAAGCAAATGCTTATTACCTTTGCACACAAAGATTAAAAGAATCTATACCCACAAATGACTTGGTTGCATCATTTTATTCTATTGAGCTGGATATATATAACTGAGAAGAAGAGCTGCAAGTTTGTTCAGTTGACCATTCATAGATATCAAAACACAATGGGATCATCTCCAAAGGAAAGAGGGAAGAACAAAGGCGATGAGTGGCAGCAAAAATCAAAATGCAGGAGGAGACAAAACTAGATACCAGAGAGAAAAGAGATCCAATTTTGGATGAGAAGATGGCAAACCGTCACCTAGTTGCATTCACGTAATGGGTATATAGTATATACCTGAGAAGAGGAAGAGCAGCAGCAGGAGGAGGGGGAGGAGGAGGAGGAGGAGGATGAGCCCTTGATGCTGGAAGCAGAGCTGCAGGCGTAGGGCACAATGGCCATGGAAAGAGAAGAAGCTACCGCCATAGCAGCTCCTCCTTCTTGACGCACGCAGCCGTGGTGAATTACGAGCACACAGAAGCGAAGGCGCAAATAGTGGGCTTCCGGAAACGCCCAAAACTCCCACCCACGCACCCCCTCACACCCCTAAAAAAAAATTAAATTAAAAAAGGGGGCCAACGGCGGAGCTGCAATGGGCCAGTGGCATTTGTAGCCACAAAAGCTAAGGATATGGAGATAAGGGGATATCTAGTATGTGCTTTTTTTTTTCCCCCTTTTAATTTTTTTAATTTTTTAATTTTTAAAGTATAGGCTTAGGAGAGGAAGGGTTCTTACACCTACTTTTCAAAAAACGAATTTATTTTTTCAATTTTGAAATTTATATAATTTTCCATCATCTACTATAATATTGTGATATGAGTAGTGAAATTATTTGTAGCCTACAATAATTATGATGATTTTCAACATGTCAACTTCGTATTTTCACAAATTTATAAATAATAGTTCAATTTCATGACAAAATGAATGAAATAAATAAATAAATAAATAAATTCACTATTTTGAGAATTGAGAATTATATAATGACGAAACTGACCTTAGGGTAAAGGTAGCTATTAAGGTGCTCTCCAAAAAACATTAGGAATTTCCTTGGAGTGCTTTTCCATGTTGGGGATGGTCAGCTACCCCTAGTTAGTGCCTAATCCCTAACTAGGGGTTAAGGATTTGATTGTAGGCCCTCAAGTGGGGGACATGCCCCAAAAAAGTCAGGCTAGACTCAGTTACCATATTGTCCTGGGGCCTCACCTTAGGCTGAGTTAGTTTTGTTGGCAACTAAATTGGAATGCATTTTTCTAGGTCCCACTATCATGGTGGGGTATATATAATATATAACATATAATACATCTCTCTCTATATATTTATTTATTTATTTATTTAAATTTTTATTTATATATATATATACTATGTCCTATGTGTATTTCTAATGAAAGGTGTGGCCAATAATGTTGGTGGCAAGTATTAGTGGCCCTCAATCAAAAACTCCAATCATTGTGAAATGAAAATCAACTTCACATTAATTCACTCATAAGGCCATGGCAACTATGGCTTGAAACTATAGATCATGACTTTGGTTTGGAATTAATTAATTGATTAAGATTATCATCTCCACCTAGCCAAGGGTAGCATCCTGAAGTAAAGTGAATTTAGTCATTTTATTTTAGAAGATTAGGGAAATTTCATCACTCCTTCAAATGTGCTTGTCCACGAGCAACAACTTCACAAGCCTACAAATGCAAAGTTGATCGAATCCAAAAACTTTCAAATTTGAAACAAACATCGTTACAATATCTATTTTATTCATGTCAAATTTCAATTCATTTCAAAGTTATATTTCTCACTTCAAGGTCAAATTATCAACATTCAAAACTCAAATCAAATGGCTTCGCCAATGATTACAATCCTCAATGTAACTAGACTTAGGAGCATCATTATTTATATGAAACTCTATGCAATACGAAATTTTATGTTTCCCCTCATATATTGTTGTTCAATAACTATTTCATGGTTCTAAATATTCAAGGATTTCATCACATGTATGTTTGATGCATTTGAGCATAAGCAATGTTATCATCCTTCATTGGAAAAAATGTGATTATTTTCATGAATTGTGCAACAGTGATAGTTGGTGACATCTTAATATGACTTGCTTGAGCAAATGTAACATTCCTTCTCTTGAAGATCATTTATAAATGATGACAATCACTAAACTAAATATTCCCAAGTTCAACACCATTTTAGTTTTCAATTGGAGTCCAAACATTATTTAATGTTTCATGTTAAAGATCAACACGGCTATTGTAGTTTGATAATAGGGAAAAAATCAAATCAAGAAGCTTAAACTAAGTTACCTAACCTAAATCAAGTAGCCTAGGTATTGTAGGTTGCAAGAATGAGGACTTGAACTTCTCACCTTCATTTTGAGGTTTAAATCCTCATCCATTGCACTAACACATTTTATTCTACTAAGTATATTTAACACAAAATTATAAAGTTCAAAATTTTTAGCCTTGAATTTACGTTAGTCACCTTGGGTTGACTTATGTCAACTTACCTATTACTTACCAACCTAGCCTAAATTGGTTAAACCTCCCTAGGTTGATTTAAGATGAACTAATGTGTCAACCTATACTATCTATTAACATGGCTGAAGTTAACTTAAGCATTCTTAGGCTGAAAAAAAAATTAACCTAGGATAATTATGTCGCATCTAATCACATCTAGTAATATCATAGTTGCATCTAGTTGCACAAATTTGAAGTGATTACAAATTTGATCAAATATCTTGTAATGAAGCTACTTAGGTTGACTTGGCAAAAGACCTAAAGTTAGGAACCTAAGCAAGCCTACCTAGATCAACCTATTAGTATGGTAATTTATTATAGGTATATTTTAAACATACTAAATGTAATAAATTTCTTATGTCTAATTAAGTAACTTACAAGGTAACCTATATTACAAAATAAGTTAACTTAATAAGTATGTTGACTTAAGTTAGTGTGTTAAATAATTAAATAGTTAAGGAGTTATGTGTCACATTTTTCAAAAGGACTATTAATATTATAGTCATAATTACAAGTTAACAATAAATTATTTAGTACACATACACTTGCATGTAAAGTCAAGATTTCAAAAATCACATGGCACACAAAAAATTATGGCATGCCATGACAAATATTGATGCCATAAATTCAAAACACAAAAACTTATGGTGTCACAAAAATTCATGGATTGCCTTGAGAATTTGTGACACCTTGTTGCCAAATGGCATGCCAGGTCATCATCACATGGAAGACTAAGTTGTTATTAATCACAAAGGACAACAATAATTTGAATTAATTAATAAATGAGATTAATTCATTAAATCAATAACATGAATCATAATGTTAATAAATAGGACCGCATCATCTTATTGGCATATAACATGACATGTCATCATGATGAGGGATTGAATCATTATTAGTTGCAAAAGTGGATGGGTCTTATAATTAACTAACTAATAAACAAAAATTGAAAATAATACGATAATTTACCAAAAAAACCAACAAGTTGTCATATTGATTACAATTGCAAAACCATGATGCCATGTGGCATGTTAATGTCTTTTGCCATTACTTGGTGGTTGTTATGATTATGTAGTTATAAATGTAATTGAAAAAACAATAATCCTTTTTTTGTTTAATTCAAAGGACATGATTTGTTATAATGAGACTAAAGTTTTTGGACTTGCATTTTGATGCAAAGGGCTACATTGAGGAATTGGACATCATCTCTAACATAGTGACCAACCAATAAATGTCTCATTTTATCAAAATTAGTGTATGAGGCATCATATTGACTAATCGTCAAGTATTTTATTACCATCATAACACCAAAACATGTCTTTTACAATTGGTCCTATTCAACTATAATTTTTTAATCGTTTAAAAAGTTGTTTATGCCATTTTTTTAGTCATTTCTCCCATTGTAGTCAAATAGGACAAGTTGTAAAGGACATGTTTTGGTGTGTTGTACACATGGAATGCCACATCATCATGTTGTGAGACTAGAAGTTGTTATTATAGTTATAAAAATTAGGATATTTTTAAGTTGCTTATGCCATTTTCTAGTCATTTCTCCCATTGTAGTCAAATAGGACAAGTCGTAAAAAAACATGTTTTGGTGTTGTACACATGGAATGCCACATCATCATGTTGTGAGACTAGAAATCAATATTCTCGTCGCAAAGTTAGGGTATTTTTAATTAGTTAATTATAATTTATTTAGATCATATTATTACAATTTCAAAAATAATAATATATCTATCCAAAAAAACCCACTAATCATCATACTAACTATAGTCGCAAAACCATGACATCACATGACATCTCAATGGTTTTGGCAACTACATAATGATTTTTGTGATTAAATAGTTATAATTGTAGTAAAAAAAAGATAATAATCATTTCTTTAACCAATCAAAAAACCCATAATGTGTTGTTGTGCATACACACTATTGTGTATTTTTTCAACATTACTAGTCCAACATGTCTTGGTGACAAAACACCTTATGAAATTTGGCATGGAACAAAACTTGATATTTCACACTTTCGAGTTTTTGGTTGTTTTGCATATGTGTTCATCAACAAACAAATGCATTCCAAGTTGAATGCTAAGAGCACCAAGCTTGTGTTTGTTGAATACATTGCTTCCAGTAAATGTTATAGATTTTGGGAACCAAATACAATACAAAAAAGTGAAAAAAATAATTGATGTTATCTTTGATGAAACATTCACCTATAATAATTTCCTTCTAATACCTACACACTTTATTGAGTTATTTATAAATGGGAATAGAACAAGTTTTGACACTCATACGAGTAGCACAACCTCATATAGTAGGAGTAATGGGAGCATTGATAGTGGGAGGAATGCAACCTTCAACAATAGGAACAAAACAACTTCCTATTGTAGGAGCATCACAACTTCATATTGTGGGAACAATTACACAACTTCATGTATTGTGAAATGAAATGCTACTAATTGTAAGAGAACATAGATCATACAAAATGATCAAGTAGTGGGAGATACTTTTAATCTTGAAGCATTAGACCATTTTCATGATTTTGGACAACCCATTTTGTAATGCTATAGAGACCTTCATGACATCATAATGACCAACACACGAGTTCATAACACTAATGACATACACAACTCATTTGATGGTTTGATGGAGTCATGTCAAGAACTCTTAGAGGCTCAAACTTCAAACTTCAACTCTCAAATCTCCTAATGCTTCATCATGGAAAATAACCATGGATAAGAATATGTTTCCTTATTTTAAAATGGAACATGGGAGTTAATACCATTGCTAATAGGGAGAACCATTGTTCATTGTAAATGGGTTTTAAAACTCTAATATAAGTCTAATGGCTACATCGAACACTACAAGGCTTGGTTAGTTGTAAAAGGATATTCACAAAAAATTGGCATAGATTTTACAAAAACATATTCTCCAATGGTGAAATGTGATTATATTTGAGCTATTCTTGTAATAACTATTATTCACAAAATGTATGTCCATTAGTTTGACATTCGTATTGCTTTCCTCAATGGAGATTTAACATAAGAAATCTACATGATACAACCTGAAAGTTATGTGCAACTTGGGGAAATGACATTTGTTTGTAGACTCAAAATGAGTTTATACGACTTTAAACACGTAGCTCCATGCAATGGAACATCAAGTTTCACAGATTCCTAAAGGAGTACAATGTTGTGACTAGTGAAGTTGATCTTTGTGTTTATCATAAGCAAGGTGCAATGGAAACTATTTGTGCCATATTTGTGGATGATGGAATTTTGTGTGCAATCGTGGAACAAGAAGCTCACAATATTTAGGTTTTTTGATTGGTCACAAGGGGAATTTTTTAAAAAAAAATACTTGATTAACTTTGTGGCAATATGCCCATACTTCATGTTCAAACCCACAACAAAACAAAGGGTGTGTCACATTGCGACCTTGCCATTTACATTAAAAATTATCTTAAAGGCAAAAAAAAAAACTTATGGAAACTCAAACATTTCACCATGCAAAAATATAATCTCCGAAAGATCTTTTAAAAGAAACCAAAATCCTTCAAGATATTATAACTCTATGGTTAATGTCAAGTTTCAACACAAGCCAAAATATCATCTTTCAAAAATCTTCATATAAAACTAAACCTATTACCTAGGGGTCAAAATCCCTTAAGGTACTATATTTTATAATGAATCTGAACACAATATCCTTGCCTTGGTAAGCAAGGCAACAAAATGATGATATAAATTAAAAAGTTGAAATAACCAATGTTACAGATAGTCACATCCAACCTCTTGCAGCGATGGTTTGTCATGCACAATAGTTGATGTTGGTGTCAAAGAGAAAAGTCCATGCATTCATTTTGTGTTGTGAACTTCTCTCCATACTATGAGAAGCAAATCAATTTTTGTTGGAATAACAAGTTACATCATGATTTCAAGAGTTGAAATAGTAGTTCATCTTCACATTCATAATGTGTAGAGTCCATGCAACTATTGGTTTTCTTGGTCGTGGAGAACTAAATTGCTCACTTGTTTCTTGGTCGATAAGGGAAATTGATTTCCTTCTATTCTTATGGCTATTAGGATTGATGGTTGCCTCAACAAAGTTGTAATCCCCAACAACAAAGAAGGAAATCAATTGGTATGTGATTTCTGATGACAACAATATATACATAGCTAGGGCAAAAGACAATTTGTAATTACTTGTAATTGTGGAGGTGTCAATGAGTGGTATGTCAATTGGTCACACATCCCATGGAACTTTGGCAAAAAGCTCTTACATGATTTTTCAAGTATTTTGCACTTTGTGAAATGAGATTTTCAAAACATAATATTATTAAGAGTCACTTGTAAGCTTATTTGAAATTGGATATTTTGGATGATTTGATGTGAGCATTGAATCAAAACATGCTAATAGGAACCACTTTATAAGGGATTATAAATCCTTTGTAATCCTTTTGATTTTTTCATATAAAGAAAATTTTTGTAGAAGGAAGCTCCAAATCATGAATATAAGTTGTTGTCAATAGTTTACCTATCACATTAGTTTTGAAAAAAATTATTTTAATGACAAAGCTAAGAAACAAAATGTTCATTTTTTGAAGATTTTAATCACATTGATTTTTGCTTAAATTTTTTTTAGTTTACATGTTTTTTGGTATTTAATGAATGATTTTTTTTATTATTGTGATGTAAGTTTAGTGATTGTGCCTTTTTATAGGGATTAATTAGCATTTTCAATTGAGGCTTATGTTGTCCTCTCTCCTTTTCCACTTCTTCTTTAGATTGGTGTGATTGATTTTTTTTTTTCCCTAGAATAAAATTGTCATTTTTTTCAAAAACAAAATGAGAAAATTTTGTTTTTCTAATGTACATTCAACTAGTTTTGCTAATTTTTTGGAAAAAGACACCAAATTTAAATATCAAAAAATTGGAAAAGATAAAAATCCTGATTGATGCTCTTCACTAATGAAAATTGACATTTAAAAGACTATCTATTTATCATATCTTTGGAGATTTTTTTTTTTTTTTTTCCTACCCTGTAAAATCCATAAATTGAACATTTCCAAATAAGTGTTCCAAAAGGGAGGAAGAAACCCTAATTTGGAAACCCTAATTTTAGTGCAGGGTATTTTTTTTTCCACTCGATAATCGACATACTCTGACATGTCACGTAGGTAGTTGCAGGAGGGAGGGAGAAACCCTAATTTGGAAACCCTAATTTCAGCGCAACCTACGTTGTGCTCATTTTGCTGTTGGGGTTTTGTGTTGTTCGTGCGCACGGCATTCTTCGAGCGGCCGATGGATTCTCGCGGGAAGGATCCGCACGACTGGCTGAGAAGGTCGACGCCCTTCTCGCGTCTCATCAATCCCGAGCTCCATGCCAAGCCCAATTTGACAGTGGGCGC
>Ga0116229_10003195_pt1 | contig 26890 bp, 8 predicted proteins | sample S1TSphgellanicum_3_FD_87313 | JGI IMG/M metagenome (GOLD analysis project Ga0116229, IMG submission 87313) | Host-associated microbial communities from peat moss isolated from Minnesota, USA - S1T2_Fc - Sphagnum magellanicum MG | ecosystem: Host-associated > Plants > Peat moss > Unclassified... | reverse complement strand
GACAAGGGGAACAAGCTCAAGGAAGGTCATGGAGGCTTACCAAGCGAGAAGGCATTGTGTGTATGTGAAGAAAGGAGAAGGAAGAGGAGAATGAAGTGTGAGAAAGGTTGTTAGTTCTTGTGTATGGAGGTGATCATGGAAAGGTTATGAAAAAATGAAGTATGGAATGGAGTGGTGTGTAGCAAGTAGTCGTAGTGAAGCCTCTGGACTTTGGTTTAGTTAATTGTTTCTCTCAAATCCACCGTTGGATTTGTCTCAAAATTAGATCAGTGTTAGTTTAGAAGGTGCAAAAGCTCTTCCCAAAAATTCAGCGTCATCGGTTTTGCTGTGAGGGAGTTACAGTTGTTGGAGGTAGAGGGTGTCGAAGTGGGTTTCATGGAATGATTTCCATGGGAAAGCCTCTGGACTTTTGGTTTAATTAATTATTTCTCTCAAATCCACCGCTGGATTTGTCTCAAAATTAGATCAGTGTTAGTTCATAAGGTGTAGAAGCTCCTCCCAAAAATTCAGTGCCATCGGTTTTGCTGTGAGAGAGTTACAATTGTTGAAAGTAGAGGGTGTTGAAGTGGGTTTCATGGAATGATTTCCATGGGGAAGCCTCTGGACTTTTGGTTTCATTAATTGTTTCTTTCAAATCCACCGTTGGATTTGTCTCAAAATTAGATCAGTTTTAGATTGAAATGTGTAGAAGCTTCCCCCAAAAATTCAACGTCATCGGTTTTGCTGTGAAGGAGTTACATTTGTGAAAGTAGAGGAGGTTGAGTTGTTGTTTTTCCCCTCAATCTAAACAAGTGGTTTTTAGTTTCGGGCTTAACTTTTGGTCAAATACATAAATAAAATAAAATCATGAGATTTGGACACAACGCATTAGATTCTTAGTAAAGTTCATTACTTACCTCGAACCACCTAACTTGTTAGACTTCAACTACATAGTAGTTCCACTTGTAACCGGGTTTTCCATGAGTGCATATCTTAGTGGTGGAAGTGTGCAAGAAATCCTCACACGTGGCATGAAAATAATTTCATTATGCCCTTAAAATTGAAATAAATTCATTATTAAACCAAATGGGAAATTGATTACAATTTTTTTTTCATTATCAAATTCAAGTATTAATTCATCAAATGATCAATTAATAAATTATTAAGTGTTGTATTTTGTGATTAAAAATATGCAATTTAAATTTTATTTCTGATTTATAACCCAAATTGAAATTCAAAAAATTATGTCTGAATATTTTAATGAATATCAAATTATTGCAATACACTAGGGTTAAAAAATTAATTAAGTAATGAATGGAATTCTCAGGTAGGTAGGTAGGTTGGTAATGGATAGGTACATAGGCAAGTCATAAATAAGGATGTAATTAAATAGGTTAGTCATAAATAGGTGTATATATACATCCATAATAAATAGGAATAAATAAATAAGTAGGACTTACTTACGAACTTACTTATAATAAATATGTATTACTTAAGTAAATCATAAATAGTAAGGTGGTAAGTATTATGTACCTATATTTAACCACCACCGCCTACTATTCACCTACCTATTATGTCCATTATTACATACCTATTATGTACCTAACATGAACTACCTATTTACCTAACTACTACCTACTAGCTTGGTAAATAAATAGGTATGTAGATAGTTAGTATAACATTGATTTGAATATATTAACATTAATGTTGTACATCACGAATGTTATATTCAATGTCGATATTGGCATCAATGTTGTAATGATGTGATATTGATGTCACATTGATATTAATATTGATAGGATATTGATGTTATAACAACCATATAGTATTAATTTGTTAGCCAATGGCCCTTACCAAAAGCCACAATGTTCCACCTCACTCCTACCAACTAACTACCTTGATCCATAGGACTTGTGTTATACTTATACAAGATAAGTGTTCAATTTTTTATTTTTATAGCCTACCTACTAAGAATCCAATAGCCCTTAACCATATACAAATCATCTTGATGCATTTATTTACCAAAACATGTATTTAATTAATTATAAACTAAATTGTTAATTATGAACTTTTTAAATTTGATGGTTAAGATCAAATTTTCTATTAAATTTGAGGCAAAAATTTGGAAACACCTATTTGTTGGATCATTTAATGAAACAAAATAGTATCAACATCTATTGTTGCATCATATGGTGACCACCAAATCAAAGTTTCTTTTGAAATTTATAATATCAAAAAGGATCATTTAAATTAAATAAATGATCTTAATAACCACCTATTTTATATTTTATTTACCTAATTAAAGACCCATATTTTACAATATACTAGGCATCCAATTTTCTATTGCCTCTTAACAACTCAATACCCTTTACCTATGTACTAATCATCTACTTACTTATTGATCACCTATGTATCCATCCATCCTACCTACATAAGGACCTATATTTTATAGGATAGGTGTTTTGTTTTTTGTTTTACAACCCATGTTAACATTCCATTTCACTTCCACATGCATTCAAAAACATGTATTGGTTTTAATAGCTTTCGCTTTCTTCAAACAAGAAGCCTTGCTATGAAAGGTTTTATTTTAAAACAATGATTTACATTTTCAACATCCTACTAAAATGTGCAATATAATTGTTTCATTCTATGGACTCAAGTTAAATTGGTTAAACGTCGGTTGGCTTTACAAAAAGCAAGGTTTATTTTTCAAATTTGTGATGTAGTTGAAGTGGTGATCATCCATAAGCTGATTTAACCAAATTGTAGTATTAACAACATATGAAAGATTTTTTAAAAGAATTTTCATATATTCTTGGCTACTTTACACCTACTTGAACCATGTGTGGAAAGATGGCAATTTTTAGAATTTTCGAAAATTTTGAATTTTAGCCAAAAAAATTCCAAAACATTATTGAATTTGCAACCAAAAAATTAAATTCTTGCAATAGGTAGTGCAAAACTTTGCACCCAAAAAAGGCTGATGAAAAGAAGGTTTTTAATGGCACTCAAAATCATTTTCTATCATTTTTATTAGCAAATGATTTTGAATGGCCCTTTGTATAAATCATCATGCATATTACAAATTTAAACATTATTTAAAGGCCCTTGGCTCACCCCTTTCCTACAAACCCATAGACGAATGTAAACCTATGAATAAATTTTATTGTGTAAATAAATCCCATGACCATGTGCAATGTTCTTTAAAGGGTTAGTTCACTATATGAGCAAAATCAAAAGGTAGCTATCAAATGCTCCTAATGGATGATAACAACAAACGAACAAAATAATCTTCTTGCTCAACTTTTATGTTTTGTTCTACATCCCTACTTGCTTCACATCTTGAGTTTTTAAAAAAATATTGGAAAGTGAACATAGGAGAGAAAGATTGTGTGTGTGTGTGTACCTAGGATTGTCCATAAAAAATGTCTATCTTGTTGAATTTATCACCTTAAGAGGATGTTGCATCTTTTTTGTAAAGTTGTCAAATCAAGCAATATTATCAGCCAACATGGATAAACAATTTTTTTCCTAGTTTGCATTTCTCAAATGTGTAAGACTTTCTTTTGAAATTTCTAATTTTTATTCATGTTTGTTGTAGAAAAGAAATAATGGTATTGAATGTACTAACTAATTTGGGGGGAGGTGAAAGATATTCATTTTTTTCCAATCCCTTTATTACATTTTCATTATGTGAGTCAATTATGGAGGTCCTTGGGTTATGCTAGCCTTTTTTAAGCAATTTATTTTATGATTTCACATTGTTATACAACCCTTTCATGCCTTTAATGCACATTTTCCCCTAATATTTTGCTCGAAAATATTTGAAAATTTGAAAATTACCAACCACATTGCAAAACATTCTTTTTTTTGTTTTTGAAATTTAAAAAAAAAATTAAGACAATTTTTTCTACAAAATGTAGAAGATGTAACAATGAAGAGATATAACATAGAATCATCAAGTGGGTGCCCTCTTTGAAACAAGGAAGAAAAAAATGTGGAAAAAACATATGGTAGCCCTCCAACACTTTACTTTCTCAATGAAACAAACATAAAGTGAAAAATTAGTGTTGGGTGGTGACATAATAGTTTGTTTTCCTAGGTGGGTGGACAAGAAAATATATTAAATGATAATATATATGCCATTTGATAGTTTTTAGTCCAAATGGAATGAAAATAATGAAATTTTGAAATTGGACAACCAATATTTTGTTTCCCTATATTTGTGGACAAAGAAAAAAGGTAATCCAAAGGACAAAAACACAAAACAAAACAAAAATGGAAAAATAGTATTAAAGAACTACTTGATTTTATTTTTTTCCGTAGCAATAAGTTCAAAAAATAATATTGAGTGGGCACCCATGACTTTGTTTTCTTTGGTGGGTAGACTTGAAAGTATTGGTTGGACCAAACAAATAGAAAGAATGAAAAAATAATATCAAGTAGTCACCTAATACTTGTTTTTCCCTAGGTGGGTGGACAAAATGTTGGGTTGTTTGAACATAGAAAAAAAGAAAAAGGAAAATAAATTGAATGACCACTTGTAATACCTTTTTGATTGAGGAAAAACCAATTATTACTTTATATATATTCCAAATTGTAAAAACCAAAAAAAATAGTAATGTTTCCATTATTATGACTTAAATTTTACAAAAAATGACCATATTCTCTTTCTCGTAGATAAGCACAAGTGACAAACAAGATACTTGTACAAACTTGCATATCCACAGTCACATAAAACACATAGAATCATTTTCACTTATATACAAACACAAAGTTAATGTGTCACATAGTCATTTCAATTTATGCTCTTTTGCACCCACACATACACGATCAATTTCACTTTCATTCTCACAAACACATACACATTGACACAACATCACACACACACACACACACACACACATAAATATGCACACATATGGTTGCACAAACAAGCACGCACAAATAGTTACAACTACACACACATTGAAAATTTGTTTGAATTGAAAAGTTGATTACATTGAAAAAATTACAAAACTCAAAAAACTATACTAAACTTGCAAAATATGGATGTTAATAAAAAGCAGCTAGGTAATCAATCATCCAAACATTTATCCACAGGCTCATCCAAGTTGATAAATTGTGAAAAATCAAAACATTTTACAAAAGTGAAAAAAAACCCTCCATCCAACCCCTAGGCTTTGCACATCTTCAAGTTTTATGATGTTGATATGAGTACTAGCATGGACTCCCATACCTAAGATGCATACCAAATTTTGATTAAAAATGATCTCTCTAAATTGCACTATGTCAATAATGGCACCTTCCCTTGAACTTTACTCATTTCTCCTCATATGAACAAAAAAACATAAATAAATAAATAACTAACATAGTACATATATATACTAGAAAATTGTATAAATATTGAAAAATAAATTAAAACCAACATTACATCATTATGAAGATCATTCACAAAAACCTTGGACTCAAATTTGCATTACTTAAAACTTCATGTCTACCAATAGATCTTTAAGATTTTGTTTGCTAAATAAGAGTTATGGGAAAATTTCAGAAGCTATGCATTGTTTTCCAAAGTCTTCTTTCGAAGAAACCATTGTTGGTCATGGTTTTGACCAATAGATTAATATCATGAAATGCGTCCAAGGCATTGTTAAAGAGTTATATAATCATAAATGGCTAAGAATTGATGACATTATAGGAATGAAAAACTAGATCCATGTTAGAATGGAATTTGATAAATTGTGTAAAAGAAAATGGAAGAAATATCCTCTTATTGTATTTCTTAAGATGAAATCTTCAAGCTTGTCTTCTATTTTGATATCAAATTTCATAAAATGGGCCTTAATGCCCAACATATGATCCTTTAAAAAAACATCAATCTTTGATTTGATTTCCACAACCTAAAGAAGATAAATCAAAAAATGGATTGTCTTCATCTCTAAAAGCAACATGGTTCAAAAATTGGTGAGCATCGTCTATGTTGATCCAACAAATGCCATCAATATACTTGAAAACATATTTGAATTTTTCCATATCAAAGACTCTCCCCAATTTGGTCAACCTTTAGATGAATATGCATTCATAAAAAAATAAAAAATAAAAAAAACCAAATTGGTGAGCAAGAAAATCCCATTGGGGTTCCAATTACTTGTATTTATACTTTGCCTCCTAAAGAGATAAAACATTAGTGGTTTATCAATTAGATGTTGATTGTACTTAATCTTATGTTGTTAAACCTAATCTAATAACCATGTTTTGGTTTAAACTAAACCATAAACTATGTAACACTTTTGTTTCCATGGATAAATAGGAGCCATAAAATTAGTTTAGGATTGTCCTAAAAAGGCATTGGTGATTGAAGGTGGTATTAATCACCCATGAAATAACATCAAATAGTTTTTCCTTTCAAATCAAGAGGATTGCCTCATAGCAATAGGCAATGTCTACCATAAAAATATCATGAATGTGTTTAGGCATGTTTTAATGGAAAAATCAAGCATAAAATCAACAAGTCAAATCATCGAAGAATCAACCTTCATAAAAGTCTTATGAAAGCTTAAATGTGACTTCACCGTTCCTTCATGACTAAACTCAAGGCCATAGAAGCCGCACAAATGAATTAAGCAATAATAGAGAAGATAGAATCATGAGCATTAATTAACCATCTATAAAAAAAATTGTGTTGCTTAAAAACACCCATAATGTATGGTAGTTCATTAAACACAATTGAGATTTTTGGGACAATGTCATGGATTTCATTGGAAAGAAATTTCATTGATCCTTTAATAAAAACATTGAACCCATGCAAATTAAAAGGACAAAAGTCTTTTCCTTGGAGGCAATGCCAAGTGTACAACCCAATGTATTTTGTACACAAAAGGGATGGATTGTTATTGGTTTTCTTGAAGCCAACAAAATGAAAACATTTTCAAGTAGCCATTCAAGTTCAATGATGGCATTTGAATTATGAAGGACATTCTTAGAGTCAAATATATGGACTTTAATGTTCATGTTTTTGGCATGTTAATCTTCCATTCTCTATCTTTATACTCGAACATAAAAAGTTTTTGATGCAACTTCTTAAAGTTTTATCTAGTTACCCTACTCAATGACTCATCATGTCACTCATAAAATGTGAGCCATTCTTTCATAAATTGTCATTAATGATCATCCTATGATTCTATCTATGATGACTTGCCTTACTATAATGAATCATCATTTAAACCAATACTGACTAACTTCTAAAACTACAGTTCATTCACAATGAGTTACCTAATTTTTTGAATCACCACCTAACTACTAAGGACCAATTTAAAATTGCTCCAAATATCACATGTATCATCTCTAACTTACTTTTACATATCCAAACTATCCCTTGTTTATAGTTATGCCCCTATGTCAAATGTTTAATTTACAACCCCAAGTTGTATTCTCAAATTACAAACTCACAAGATGTATTATACAACAAACATATGTTGTGTTTGGAGCATTATAATTCATGATTGGGAACCAAATGACAACCTAGAGATATTTTTAAACTTCTAAAAAACCAATACATAACCACATTTATCTTTTGAAGTCATTGTTCCAAAGAACAATATTAAAAAACAAACTCAACACACCACATTCCATGCATATGACACAATTGTAGTAAATTTAAATAATGAATATTCTTACCACTTTAATGTCCATTGCACATTACATTACATTGAATTGCATATCCTTGAAGAAATCAAACATGTATTAAGATCAAAAGGGTTGCAAATAATTATTTCAAATTAACTTGTATCATAGGATGTTCTTGAGAATATCTAGATGTTCTTCATATTCAATTTTATTTTAGAATATTATATGAAATTCCTCAATCTCTATCATTATAACTTCACATAACATATCTGGAAAATCAATTAACCTTGAACATTCAAATACAAAAGGTTATATGTTCAATTTGTTGCCAGCATATTTTGTATGTCCAAATAATTTCTTTGGAGTTAGCAATTGTGAAGAAAAATGAACACACTTGCAAGGGACAATTTTTAATCTTCCAATTTGACAACTTGGTATACTAATATAAGAATGATTATGATTTTTTTTCATTGTTTTGCCACCATAACAAAACACGCATACAATTTTGTAAAGTCAACATGGAAATTATAACAAGATCCAAATAGCTTTCTAGACATGATGTGGTTCAATATATTAACATTAATAATTTCTAGTTTAAAACAAAGAAAGATTTTGTGCATCACCAAAAGGTTGGTCGTGACTCTTTTCATCCATCCATAGCATTCTAAAACCACAATATTCCATTAACAAAGGCAATGACATGCTTTGATCATTCTCATAAACCTAAATTGAAACATTGTCACAACCCACAAATGCAATTATTGATCCTAATGTTATTTAACAACCAACCTTCCACTTCTTCAAAGACCCACTTTAAGGTTTTTATCTATTCTTGAAAAAAATTACAAAATAATGTTCTAAGCACATGGATTGGTCCCCACACGACTCACAACATCTAATCACAAAATACAGTGCAACAATTGCATTTCTTCCTAGAATATTGATTTTCATAAACATGTTCACTTACCTCCATCTAAACAATTAGATCTCATTGCCACCCTCTCAACAAAGCTTTGCATTATTCCATGATTGAACTTGCATTGGTTTATTGGCTTAAATCCATACATCTCAACATATACCTTGAAAATGAAAGAATTGACCATGGTGGTGTCAAATTTTTAAAAAAAATTGTGCCATGATTTTTGAGAATTTGATTTACATTTTTATATTTAGTGTAGGTGATCTTGAACACCAATAGCATACATCTTTCTAATTGTTTTCAATCCATGTCCGACTATAAATAATTAGTTATTTTGTAGTTTTAAACAAATGTCAAGTTAAGTCATGAAGACATTGGATTGGCCAAATTATATAAAATTAAAACACCTTGGAATGCCATGAAAGCACTACACATCATACGTTGTCACTATTTTGTATCATGACTTGAGATCTCATTGAGTTGTCCCCTTTTTGGGTAATTGAATAATGATGAATCTAAATACCAACTTGGCTTTATTGTATTAATTGAACTACATGGCACATTTGAAAACATACTATGAAACAAATTAATCCCACAAAAGTAGTTACTCATGGCAATAATGTATTCCACATATCATAGAAGAGATAATCTTGGCTGATGACCATTTAAATGCCCATATTAAAGATATTTTCATGCATAGTTCACACATATGAGCCACTAACACTTGGCTTTCTAGTCCAAGTTAAGTCCAATTAGTGCCAACTAAAGTTCTATACAATGTATGAAATTTGGGCATTTGCAAACTTGTGAACATATATATACAAGATTTTTCTTTGTTCATGACTAGTGAGATACTGTCACATTGTATAAATATGATTTTATATGATTTTCAATATGCATGCATTTAATTTGGTAACCTTTTCACAATAATCAAAATGGGAATTCTTAACAAATAATCTTCGAAATCCATTAGAACCCAACTTCCACCCACTTTAAATAACATTGTTATCTTTTTTGGCATGGGCTTAACATAGTGATTATTTATTGATAAAATTCTTTCCAACGTGAAATGTGCATAAAAAAATGGAAAATTTGAGCAAAAAAATATCATTTTTTGATTCCTCAACATGTTTCAAACTATGGAGTAGGCAATTGAATGGTAAAAAAGGCTTAACCAACATTATGTTAATGGAGTAGTAATTACATTATAGTTGGAGTATCTACAAAGGATGCATCATCAAAATTTGAATCCAAACTAATTATGATGAACAATACAACATCAAAAAATCACATCTTTATGTAGGAATTATGTTGAGGTAAGATGTGAATAACATTTGATTGATTATCCAACTATTTGTCATGGTGTGATCCACATGGATCCCTTAAGTTCAAATTAAGTCCTTAGATTTATGCCATTAAATTTTGAAACATGTGAGTAGCAAGAGGGGGCTATTGCAAAATAAGAGTGATGATGGGCTCAATTGTTGTAAGTATTTAAGGTCCAATGCACGTTGTCATGCCTATTTTACAACTTTGTTTATTGGCAAAAATTTGCCAAACAAAAAAATTAATAAATCAATAACGAAGTGTCATTTGAGGCTTAAAATTGCTAGATGTGGGGGTTTTAAGAAAAATCACCATATTTTTTTATTATTTTAGTATGTAAATAATTATATAAAATTATGATTAAATATATATGTTTCATATCTAGTTTATAGCCAAGTTTGGCTGAATATATCTTCTTATCTTCCTAGGGATGATTGTCAATTTTTTTAACATCTTCCTATGGATGATCACCACTTTGGATGCAATAAAAATTTCTATGTTATTTCAAGTCATTGTTCAAAGTGCACATTAATGCATCTAGTGTTGATGTACCATGGGGTTTGACATACTTGTTAGGGGGGGTTAAAAAGCTAGTGAAAGGTGAGTGAAATGGCATTGATTTGCTTGTTATTCGTTATATGAGGGACACCTTCAAGATATAATTGCTTTAAATGGCAACCCCTCCTTTTTTCAGTTAAAAATAAATGGTGACATGTGTCAAAATATTAAAAAATTGTTAATGTAATTCCTAATAAAGTATCTTAGCCACCCATAATATAAAAGCAATACAAGAAATAATTGGCAAAACATCAAGGGACAATTTTATTTTTTAATAGGACAATAGTTTTTTGGGGATTCCATAAAATCCTAGAGCAAAATTTAGGTGAATTATTTTGATTCTTCTCAATATTTCTTTTAACAAAATAAAAGGGGGAAAGGGGTACATTTTAATAACATTAAGTTATGAGTCATGCATGACCTTGTTCACAAACTATTTCACAATCAAGTTATTATGGACATTATTAGATTTGGTCACACAAGTTCTTTTGAAAAAATAAATGTTCAATAGGTTGAATGGTTGAAAGTGTTTAGGTTTGTAATGGTCATCCAAAGGGGTGAAAAAATGAGGTCATTGCTAAATGCCAGTACAAATAAAGTTATTTGTAAAGTACCTTGAATTGGGGGGTATTGGGTTTTAGTTTTGCCATCATTTCTTGGGAAAAAATCAAAAGTCAAGATTAAAGTTGTACATAAGGTAAAAAAAAAAAGGGACCCAACTGGTTTTTTCACCTAATTGGTCCTCACAATTATCCAAGTTTTGGATTTGCCTTACCTATATTGTCACTTTTGTTTATATTTTTCATTAAACAAAATAATGTCAAAGTTATTTGTAAAATATTGCAATTAAGGGATGAAAATACCTAGTTTTGTCACTTTAGGGGATGGAATGTGTAATAGGGGATGTAATTGATTTTTGCACTAAAATTAATATAAAAATGAATTTCATTCCTTAGCTTTTTTTTCATGTCTACACCCAAACCTAATCTTGTTGGAGCTCCAATTCCAATTGCTTTCTTGCCCAACCTACCTCTCAATTTTGCTCACCCATAAGCTCTCTTTCAAAAACATTCTATTTTTTTCACAAATGTGATATTCATTCATTTAAAAGTTCTATTTTTCAAAAGCATTGTCTTTCTCTCACAAAAGCACTTTCTTTTTCTTAGAAGAGCTTTTCTTTCTTTGAAAAGTTTTTCTTTTTCTTAAAGAAGGTTGCTTTCACACACATAAATTTCCCCCCTCTTTAAAAAGTTTTTCTTTCTCTTTTATAAACGTTTTTTCTTTTTCAAAAGCTCTTTCTATTGCTTATGCATTTATATTTTTATAAGTCCTATTGGCACAAGGAGAGTCACAATGGTGGCGGAGTGTGACCCAAGTGCAATAGTGGTGGAACAACCCAAGAACGCGACTATGTAAAGGGGTGTTGGTGGTGGAATGCAATAATAGGTCCATTTTGTTTTGGTTGAAAGAGGTCGGCATTTGTGAGGTTCAAGTGGATTCTATCTAAAGATTAGGGTTTAAGTTTATAGTTCTTCCCTCTCATTTATGTGTGGGAAATGGTGTTAGGGTATTTGCCTAAAGATGATAACATTTCTTTTACTATAAGGGTGAGAACATGGATTTGTGGCAAAGCTTCTTGTCACTATGAAAAAAAAAGGCGTTTTGCAACTAGCCTTGCAACTCAATTTTTGAGTTGCATCAAACATTTGAAACTCATTATATTTATACGTTGTTAGTGCTAGTGAACAAGTTACATAAATTACAGAGTTGCAATTCACCGTATATATAATGTAATTCATTGCAGCTTTATCAAATCAACTCATTTTCAACTTTTATGCAATTTCATTATAATTGCACCATGATGTCATGTTGACATCATTAATTGTCATCCATCTATTAAAATTTATTATGTGGCACTATGAAATTTTTTGGATATAATTTATTTTTCAAAATATTGATATGCATCGTCCATTATGATTGTCAATGATGGTTTAAGATTGTGACACATGGCATAATAAAAAATTACCACATGGCATATTTATTTTATTTTGTAATATATATATATATATATGTCTAGGTAGGTTGTACATAACCATAGGTAGGTAGGTAGGTCTTAAGACCTACTTACCTACCTACATAAGTAGGTAAAAAAGTAGGACCTACTTATTTACTTAAGTATGTCAGTAGGTAGGAAAGCACAAGACTAAGTTAACTAAAAAATAATTATGAAATTATATTTTATATTTTGCCGAAATTGGTTAAGCTTTTTTGAACTCATCCCAAAATGGCACATTTATTTTAATGTGAAAACATAAGAAAAAAAACCTTTTTTTATAAAGTTTGTAGCATGGGATTTGAAAACAAAACATATGGGTTAAATCTTTTAGTTGTTCCTTAATTGTAATGGAGTTGAAACCTTAAGGTAAATAGATTAATGATAGAACACTTGAACATTCATGGTAGACCAAATCCAAGGGTAGAGTTCCATTGTTTTTGTTGTCCAAACAAATCTTGAACTCCTCCTATTGACACATCTAAGGCATTAAAAATCATCAAAAACATAATAAAATTGAGAAAGTTACGGCCCCCCAAAATAGAGGGGGTTAAAAACTCAAAAAAAAAACCACCAAATGTTATAAAGACCAATTACCAAACACCCAAAAAATTCCTCATATGTTGCTTAGATGTTGCTATCAGAGTTTTAAGATGATTTGTAGAACTTTAGATGACATTCCTATAACACTTTAAATCATTTAAAATGAACAAGAAATAAAAAAGTTATGAGGTTTGAAAGTAAGGGGGGGTCCAAAGTGGGAAAAAAAAACAAAAACAAAAACGTTTTATAAGTTGGAAACTTAATTTTCTTCTTGTTATTTTTTCATTACTCCTTTTCCTTTGCACTTCAAAGATGATTTTTAGAGCTTGAAGTAACACTCCCATAACAATGTAAATCATTCAAAATGAAACACATATGATGAATATATAAATAAATGATGAATATGTATCAATATTAAATTAAAAGTAGTTGTATTATAGTCATAACATAGTTGAACAATTATATTTTAATAATGGTGCACTAGTGGCCAAACTAATTGTATCAATGGGAATCATAGTCAAAAATTAGTTACAAATGTATCCCATAATGGGTGGTGGAAATGTGACACATGGCATGATTGCATGTATGTACATTGTACACATGGCACATTTACCGTAATTTTAAAATAGTTGCCACATGTAACTACAATGCAATTGCAATGCAACTCCTAAAAACATCAAACATGGTTGACTACATATTTGTGTATGATGTGTATACATTACCATATAGAAGACCCATTTCCAATTCACTTGCAACTATAATACAACTAATTGATTTTCTAATGTGGCAATTTATTTATTAACACATCGTATTTTTAGAGGGATAGTTGCACAATAGTTGTATATGAATTGTTTTTTGAATTTTAATTGTAAGGTCATCTGGTTTTGGGTGAAAGCACACTACAATGATTCTCTTTGGGGCACTTGTGGGTCTAGTATTATAATACATATAATACAATTGTTCTAAAAGCATGGTACATTTAATTTTGGGTATCAATTTTGGTTTTTAGGCCTTCTAACAATTATTTTTACAAAAATAATGTTATGTAATAGTATTTTTTTAAATAGTAAATTTCATTATCTATATTGAAGGATCCATGAATATATTTATAATATATGTTGGTATAATAGGGCCATAATATCATTTTGACCACACTATCATTTTAGGGCTTCATTAGTCATTAAAATAATAAATTTTAATGAAATTAAAAAAATGCCCCATCTAACTATGCTTATCATCTTTTATGTGGATGTGATTTCTTGTCAAAATTTTAATTTACCACACATTTATTGCATCTTTGCTAAAAAAATTCATTTTTTGAAATGAAAAATTTCAAATTAATCACATGGTATCCAACCATGGTTCAAATTATGTGAAATGACATGGTTCAATATACCTTCAACTTTCATAAAGACTAAATCGTTTAAATTTTTTTTGGAATATATTTGTGGTTTTGATAAGTACATAGGTACATTACATTCGTTTCCACAAATATACTCCAATTTTTCATTTTATAAAATGAAATGAAATAGTTTCTTTTCTAATATCTTGTTCAGGTTATATTTTATTATAATATGCAAAAAATATTGTGAAAATCTTTTGAAAGTTTGAGGTGGGATACATTCAAACATGCACATCCTTGGAAAGTAGTACAATGTGACACCCCTAAAGGGGGTCACTATAATGTGCTTTCACCCTTTTGATGGGCACGATTTTTCATAATGTGTTGTTAGTGTGGTTAGTTGTCACATTTTCTGTGAAGGTTGGCCAATTTGTCCAAAACCTAGCCACCACATGGCTTGCCCATTCCCTTAAACATCTTGCCTAATCCCTCCTACTAAAATTGGTGCCCAACCTACCCAACTTCCCATTAATCACAACCTTGAATTACCAATCCAATTCCAAGGTTCCTTGTTGTCCCTTCTCTAATATGCATCGGTTTTAAACTGTATCTTTGCATCTCTTCCAATGACACTATCAATGTTATGGTGTTTTTGTCGAGTGAACGAGGGTATGTTTAGGGTTGTTGGTAAGATTATAGCATGGAATGCCTTGGAAATTGTTATAAGTGATCATAAATGCTACTTCAATGTCATTAAAAAAATGGCTTTGAGATGTTATCTTTTGAAGCTTAGTTTGATTTTAAACTCCATTGCTTGAATAAATGTTTGGGCAAGGAGGAATTATTTATCGATTTTGATTCAAATATGAATTCATGTGATGACCCAAATTTAGGGTTACGTACACCTATGTAGATTGCAAATGTATCCAATTTTATTCTAGGTTTTAAACATCAAGCTCCAAATGTACAATTTTTTTCTCTTCTTGCAATGAAAATGGAACTTTCCACTCAAGGGTCCGGTGCACCTTTTTTTTATTATGTTTATGGTTGTTTTCTTGATTGCCTTCTTATTATTGCTCTTTCATCTTTCATTACTCTATTTGATTGCCCTCTTATTACTTCTTAATGACCTTTGGTAAGGTTTGCCTTTTATTAACATTCTTAAGGTTTGATTAATGATTAATTCACCTGCTTATGGTTTGAACATCCTCTTATTAGCTTGCTTGTGGTCTAATTAACCTTAATTGGTTTTGTTAAACTTGTTTTTGGTCTAATTAACATGTTATTGATTATGTTTTTATTAGCTTGCTTATAGTATAATTAGACTTTTATTAACCTACTTATGGTTTGATTAAGCCTTGATTAATCTTTGTAAACGTTGATTGAGGCCAATCATGAGGCCTTGATTAGTTTAATAAACTTGCTTTTGGTTTGATTGACCTTTTATGGATTAGCCTCTTATGTATGCTTATGGTTTGATTAGCCTTTATTAGTTTGCTTAGGGTCTAACTAATGATTAGATCACAACTTATGGTTTGAGTAGCCTTTTATTAGCCTACTTATGGTCTAATTAACATTTTATTAGCCTTTATTGGCTTTGTTAAATTTGCTTTTAGTTTGATTAACCTCTTATTGACTAAGTTTTTATTAACTTATTTATAATTTCATTATGATTTTTTAAACTTACTTATGGTCTAATTAATCTTTGATTTTAAAAAAAAACCTTGATTATGGTTTAATAAATCTTAATTGAAGCTAATCATGAGGCCTTGATTGGCTTTGATAAACTTATTTATGGTTTGATTAGGCTCTTACTAACTTGCTTATGTTTTGATTAAAATATTGATTTGTTTGCATATGGTATAAGTAGCTTCTTATTAACCTACTTCTGGTTTGACTTCTTATTAGCTTTGATTGATTTTATTAAATTTGTTTATAGTCTAATTAACTTCTTATTAATATACTTATGGTGCGACTAATTTTTTATTAACCTATAAGCTATTTAGGGTTTGATTAATGACCGTTTCACCTACTTATGGTACATGAATAACTTCTTATAAGCCTACTTATGGTCTTATTAGTTTTTTATTAATCTTGATTGACTTTGTTAAACTTGTTTTTGGTATGATTAACCTTTTATTGATTAAATTCTTATTATCTTGCTTATATTTTGATTAGGCTTTTATTAGCCTACTTGTGTGGTCTAATTAAACTGCGATTAGTTTGTCTAAGCTTTGATTATGCTATATTTAAGCCTTGATTGAGGTCAATCATGAAGCCAATAGTAGGTGAATTAGTTATTAATCAAACCTTAAACAAGCTAATAAAAAATTAATCAAACCATCAATGTTTATGGTCTGATCAAGGTTTCATTAACCTCCTTATGTTTCATTGAAGATGAATTAACTTCCTTATGGTCAAATGAACCTCTTTATGCTTACTGTTAAGGACAAATTAACCTATATATGGTTTAATTAATGTTTGAATAGTCTATTTAGGCTTTGATTAAGGTATAATAATTAATTTTTCCATGCTTCATTAATGAATGTTTAACATTTTTTATTTTGATTAAAGTCTAATTAATTTGCTTAAGCTTTAGTTAAGGTTTGATTAACCTGTTCATGTAGGTCCTAATTAGTGATTATTTAAAATCATGAGGACCTGATTAGTGATTATTTAGGTTGCTAAAGCCCTCATTAAATTTTAATTGCCTTTTTATGTCTTGATTGGTGACTACCTAGGTTGTTAAACCCTATTTATGGTATGTTTAGATATATGGTTTAATTAAGCCCTTAGCTTGATTATTTATGGCTTATTTGCTCTCTATCTATACTTTGTTTAAGCTTTCGTCTAAGGTCTTTTTATGGTTTGATTAAGGTTTTACTGATTAAGGATGGCAAAAGACCATGAGGAATCGAACCAACCATCGCTCCATAATTTAAATGAAGGCAATGCCTTGTTTAGCTAACCAAAGGCCAAGGTGGCTAAAAAGGATAAACGACCACATCAAATTATGGAATCCCTCCACTTGAACACCATGGATGTTAACTATCATCAACATTTTGCATTGTATTGTAAGGACAAAAAACATGTGACCCAATTGATTCCTAGCCTAATGTAGAAGGCAATATATAGTGAATACATATAAACTTACCTTGATTCAATGTTCCGAATGGACACATTGAAGGACTATTTTTTAAATGCATTAAAGGACTTGAAGATGGGCACATCATGAGGATCTTTGAAATGCATTAAGGGACATGAGGAAACAAATGAAAGGGTGGTTTTCCAAAGTGATGAAGTTTGAAACAATTGAAGGCCACAAATGGACATCATGCCATTGAAACATTTTCAAGAGGCAACAAAATGTCATTGATGTTACATCATCTAGCCCATTTCAAGTACTAAGGTCAACAATTCCTAGACCAATTATTGACTCTATGCATGAGGAGCTTTAAATTTTGTCATTTGGACCTTTTACTCCATCATCTACCTCTTAGTCCACATCCATCAACACATCAAGTGGCACCCTAAAGACAAAAAATGAAATGATGAAGGTACAATGCAATGATTTTACCACCATGGCATAGGAGATGTAAGTGACAACAATGACCAGAAAGGTTTGATCGATGTAAAGATGGAGGTTAACATAAAAAAGAAAAAAAGGTTAGATTTGTCGATTTCAAGGCAATTAGAGATATGGGAATTTTGATAGATGTAGAGTTTAAGGCCAAGGTCAGAGAGTTGTTATACTTGTAGCTATAAGTACCCAGTTAGCTAGGTCTTAAATTTGGTTGCCAATGATTTCATATGTGAAATCCATGTGGTGTTTATGTAGAGAGTTAACCAAGACAATTGTTTTAGAACGAAAACAAGTGTATTTACCTTTTGTGGACTCAAAACTCTTCATTAATCGCCCCCACTTGCACACTCCAACCCCCCAATCCCCCACTCCACCCTCATTTTGAAATTCACATGCATTTTGTTGAAAACACTAACTTCATCCACATCATGCCCAAGAGCAAGCTTGTGTTTCTCAAACTGATGCATAATAAACATTTTCCCCCCGAAATAACTTGGGTCACCCAACAAATATTCAAAGTACTCATTTGTGTATAAAACTAGCATTAGTTTTCATATAACTTAAATTCACACATGATGTTGACATTGTGGAATGATATTGGATATCTGGATCCAAGTAGATGAATAGTCCATGATGGTCGATGACCACCGTGTTGTTCATGTAGTACATCTTTTTATGTCTATCAAACCAAGATCAACGAATAGGATTGTTATAGGGTTTATGAATCTTGACAAAAGTCTCATTGACAAGCCTAATACAACCTTGGAACATGGGCATATGTTGGGCAAAAGTTGCATGTTCCTTTAGACTCGGCCATCGAACCTTGTTACCAATCGCCTCATTAATGTAGGAATTGATAAAAATTGCATCATTACATATAATACATTTGTTCTAGTTCCACATGAAGGCATCATACATGATTAGATTGTCATGTTTCATATATAGGATGAATTTGAGCAAACATTGGTCTAGGGTGAACTTAGTTGATCACTTAAGCACAATGCGAACTTCATTAGTGGTTTTTGCATGGGCTTGGATGGTGGGTACCACCAAAACAAACAAGTCTTCAAGCTCTAACAAATTGAAATTTGTTAAAGTCTTGAACAAACTTGGAGTGATTCGCATTATGCTGAGCATATCCTAAACACCTACTTTGTGATCAACTAATTGGCCCACACTTAGATATAGTTCCTTGGAGTTGAACAAGTCCAATGTGTTAGTGTTGGCAATTACAACTGCAAACACCATTTGATGGACCTTTTGTGTCCTTCAAAATAATTCTTCATTACTATTGGATGATGGATTATCATAATCAATTGTGTCCATTAAAACATCACTATTAAAATATGTCATGGAGCTAAATCAACCCCAACTTTCCAAACCTGAAAAATAGTCCAAGAAAATCCCAAACCCAAATTAACCCTAAATTCCTTCAACCCAAAAAACAGTTGAAGAAAACTTTAAACCCTAAATAAAACCCAACTACACCCCAAACCCCAAAAATAACCTAAAATCCCCAAACCTTAAAATCAGCCCAAAAAAATCCTAACCCTAAAAAAGCCCTAACTTTACCAAACCCTAAAAATAGCCCAAGAGAACCCCAAACCTTGAAAATACCCCTAAAGTCCCCTAACCCTAAAAATAACACTAAATTTACCAAACCTTAAAAACAACCCACTTAAACCCCAAACCTTAAAAATAGCTTTAAAATCCCCAAACCCTAAAATCAGCCCAAGAAAACCCCAACCCTAAACAGAGCCAAAGATAATCCCAAACCCTAGAAATAACTCTAAACCCCCAAACTTTAAAAACAGCCCCAAAAAATCTCAAACTTTAAAAGTGGCACTAAATCAAGCTAACCTTCAAAATAAATTAACCATGTAAACACTAAATGGAACCCTAAAAATAACAAGAAAATATAAAAAACCATAGGTGAATAAGCAACATATGACTAAGCCCAAGCTAACAAAAATGAAAGGCAAAATGGAGCTCCCACAAATGAAAAAAATGAAAGAGAGAAAGAAATGAAAATTGAAAAAGGTTACTATATGTCTCCTTAAACTCTAAAAGCCACCCACCCTAGGTAGTCCATAACACAAGCCTTAGATTTGTTTAATTTGGAAAGTCTTTGTTAAGACTAGAAAGGATAAAGCTTAAAAACCTTGACAAATGAAAAACATCCATAGGGATCCCTCATATGTGCCCCTAAAATCTTTCAAGGAAGGCCTTCAAAGATGCCCTCCCAAATTACCATGCCTAAACCGAAAAAAAAGAGAGAATCATGCTTTCAAAGAAGCCTCTAAGTTTGCTTGAAACACCCAAAAAAGAAAAGAAAAAAAGAAAGAGTGTAAAAGGTGAAAAACCTCCCCCAAGTCTGCCTGAAACAAAACAAAAGTGTGAAAGAAATTCCCACAAACAGCTGCCCTAAATGAAAAAAAGTGAAAATATTTTCCTAAAAACTACTGGAAATCTGCCCGAAACTTTTTTTTAAAGTGGGGAAAAACTGCCCACCCTAACCCCAAATCTGCCCGAGCCTTAATTGTTTTTAGAAAAAAAGGTCAAACTAATCCCCTCCTCTATCTTTGGGCTGACATCCCCACTTTTTGAATTCCATCCCCAATTCTGGGGACTTTATGGGTGACCGATTTTAGGGGACTGAAGTGGGCATGACTTTACAGATCACTCAAATAAGGCCTGCAAATCTTGTGAACTCATGCCCAGTTTGATTACACAATACCTGGTTTCACTCTCTTTACTGCTGCACTCAAATTGGGGATGAAACAGGGGTTGCAGGGTCAAAACTAGGCCCCCCAGACAAGTTTACTTTAAGGATAGTAGAGTTATTAGTATAAAGTCATGCCCTGTTGGGCCTGAGTTGCACCCCCACAATGAAAAAAAACCCTTCCACACCGCCACCCAAAACTTAAAAGAAAAAAATAAAATCAAGGCACTTTGAATACATGCTGAGCCTTCCCATTGGCTGCATGAAATTTCTATGTTCCAAAACTGTTCATCACCATTTTTGGCTATAATTGGACCCCCCAATTCCCACCCCCAATTCCCACAAGTGAATGGAGTGTTGGATTAAAATAGATCTCACTCGAATGAATGGAGTGTTAGATTTCCATTAGATCTCACGTGAATTGTCACCCCATCCATCCTCTTTGAAAAAATTACAAAAATAAGTTTAAAAAAATCCTAGTTGAAGTAGGCGGAGTATGTGATGCTAGGTATCCCTAGATTTCATGGGGGGAAAACCTTATGTGCAAGGTGAGGATGAAGGTGTAAGGAAGGCCTAGTTAGTACCCATGTGACCAACACTCCTAATGAACTCAAGTGATCTATGTTGGACAAAACCTCCCCCCCTTCCCCCCCGCCGTCTCACATGAGAATTTGCCTTTGATTTGCCCAAGTGATACCATGCTTGGCGAGTGTGCAACATCAATTCGAATAGAAGGAGCAAAATGAACATGAGTTGAACATGAAGAAAGCAAAGCAAAGCATATGCCACCAACGTCATTGCCAACGTCAATTCAAGAGTTCGACAAACACAAATGAAACATGATGAGTTGAAACAACCAAGGGTGGTGGGCAACGTCATTGCCAATGTCACAAATCGAAAGTTCGAAAAAAGTGCAAATGAACATGAATTGAACATGTGGTGGATTTCTTGAGGGGGGAATGTATCTAGTTGAAGTAAGGTTTCGTGAAGATCTGAATTTTGCAGGCGGCTGATTCTATGCTATGCTATGCTCCGCTCCCCTTGTGTGCCTACAATTTCAAGTCATTCACTTTTAACGTATATGCCATTGACAAGTTTTGAAACATAGGGGGAGGAGGAGGAGGAGGAGGAGGAGGAGCGCAACATAGAATCTGCACAATTCTTCTTACCTCACCGAATCCACGCAAGGTCGCTTGCTCTCTAGTAGGAAATTTCTTCTCCACGTGCTTCATGTTGGGGACGAGGTTTCTCTTCTCAATTTTGTCAAGTAGGTTGACCGGCAAATCATCGACAAGAGAAATGAGCCAATTCTGGCTAGAGTTCAGGCTCAAAATAATAATTAAAATAATAATAAATAATAAATAAATAAATATATATTCAAACCTCAAAATCCTGCTGTGTTGTGGCAACCTCCATGAACTCGGCCTCTTAATGTGGCTATTTCTGATTGGTTTTTCTCAAAACGTGGCAACTTTTGCACCCACAAATAAATAATTCAAATCTCCCTTTACATAGTTTTCACAGAATATTTTTTTGGTCCAAACACAAAAACAAAAACAAAATGTTGTTAGAAAAGGGCAGGTCATGTTAGGGGTTATGTTGTTCTTGAGTGAAGGCGGTAGTAGCCTTGCCTTTGCTCCTATGCTAGTAAATAACTTAAAGTGCTCATGGTAAATTTGTTCTGGGAAAAAGATTTCAGGCCTTAAATTTCAGGAATAATAGAGTTATCCGCTAAGGACTCGCGATTAGGGGGCGAGAACGGCCAGTTTTGACATAATAGGGCATCAAATGCATAACTGGGAATGAAAAATTTCCAAAGCGACATAACTGCGACCTAAACTAGTTTTTCCACCAAAATACCAATTTTGGTGGTAAACTGAGTTTCATCTTGTCTTTTCCTTTTTCGTGACCGCCTCCACTGTTGTTACAGATATTTTCACTGCTCCTACCCGTACTATACTATAATTATTCTCGAACCTTGTGCACTAAAATGCTGAGTTTCAGCATTTCATACTGAGATCTAATAAAATTTCCTTACTTTGTGGATACCACTCAAGAGGTGATAGCGGTGAAAGCAGGCCCAAAGACAACGTGTTCTTCCAAGAGTCACCTTTCAACACAAACTTTTCTTTCAGGTGCAAGAATTACACATTTTGTCTGTATCATACAAGACAATTAAGATGACGTTCTAAGACATGCAAGATGACGTTCTTGAATATTGTTGATACCCTAGTACCTAGATTGGTTGGGCACTAATTAATTATTTTTGGAATTATCAAATTGTAAGAAAAATCTGAAAGAAACCCTCAAGCAAACACGAGCTTCATTATTTAGGATAGTTTCTAATTGTAAATTATTATTATTTTCAATACCAAAAGTAAATAACCCTAAAAGACAAATTTTTTTTATTAAGGGACTTGCTACGGAACTAGTCCAGGTACTACAACATTGTACAAGATAGTTCTACAACCTAAGTGACGGTTGAATCTTGATGGTCCTCAACTAGTTTGAAGAGGGTTTGAGGAAGAGTACGGAATTCCATTGAGGGTGTCATGGTTGTTTAAGCTACTTACGATGTAATCGGTTTGTGTGTGTGTTCTATTTAGGCACTTTTTCAACCTTTTTCCTAGGTGGAACAAGTAATCACTTGTTTCTTTTGCTTTTTGTGCTTAGTTTTTGTGTGAATGGCCATTGGAGAACAACAAGTCTGATGAAGATCACATCCATAGTGGAAAAACCCATTTTTCCTTTGGATTAGAAGAACCCCATATCACCTAAGAGAATGGTGGCTCCCCATAACCAGCTAGCAAGTATTTAACCCCGGTTTATTACCCCTTCCAGCATGCTAAGTTTGAGGCCCACTTTAGACTACGAGTCAAGGGCCAAGGTTGAACTCAAATTGAGCAATCCTATTGGTGCAATCACCGAAAAAGGACTTTATATTAGGGCTTTACACTAGGAGTCAAGGCTGAAAAAAAGAAAACAATTTTGTTAATACCACTTTATGGCCTTGACTTGACCTCAAGTTCACAAAAAATACCTATCAACTTGAGAGGTCAATTTGTTATGGCAATAAAATATTATTGTTTTGATGAAATTCACATCATAGGATCAAAGCAAACCTTATACATTCTCCTTCATCGTTTCTTCTCTTCATATTCATCTCTCGTCATTTTTCTCTCTTTTTGTTGAGCTTTTGTGCTTGTTTCTAAATGATGAAAGGAGTTTTTTAAAAAATCACTTGAAATATGGAAGATGTTGGAGTTTTGCATGAAAGGCGTGTGTCAAATGTAGGTTCTTATCCGAGTGGTCTTTCTTCTTCAACATTTGGTTTGGATATTTTACCTTGTGTCTATCCTCATCCATCATGGTATGATTCTTATGGTTTAACTTGAGAAAGGATGCAAAGATGAAAAATAAAATGATACCAAAAAAGAAAAAAATGAAAGCATATGAGAAGTTAAAGCCTTGTCTTCATTGCCCTCAAACAAATAATATTTTATTAATAACTTGAGGCCAAACAACAAGCGAAGAAATGCTCAAATTTCTCATTATTGGCCCCAAGATTTTTTGGGCTCAACTCTTAGTCTAAAGCAAGCTTGAGAGAAAGCCCCAAGGCAAGACATTTCAAAAGATAAGGGATTGGGACAAGGTGTTAGCCAAGTGTATCCCCAATTTTGAGAATGTCCCCAACTTGTGGACTTTACCGATTTTAAAGCACAAGAGGAAAGTTATCACGAACCTAAACATATTTAGATCACAAGGCAATATTTGCATCTACTCCTTCAAAGTGGTGCAGTTGAGAAGTTTTAAGAGTGGGAAGGATCTTAGAGAGGTCTTACACCAACTTCTTAGCATAAGATCCCTCCCATTCTTATTGAGCATGCATAACACCCTACTCTTTAAGAGCTCTCTTCTTACCTATTGTGATTCATATTGATTAGTTCTTGGGTGTGCTCGCTTTTTTTTTTCTTTGTTTCCTTTGGAAGGAGGCATATTGATTGGCCCATCAACAAAGTTTTTGGAAAATTGGGCACTCCCCAATAGAAGCACCTATTTGGACCACCATTTGCAAAAATAGGAATAAATGTGCTCCCTAAGGCCCACCTTTTCAGTTTATATACATGAGAGTTGAACTTTGGGCAAACCATATGGGATAATAGAGAGGTGCTATTGGGAACGGTTTTGGGAGAACTTGAGAATCTCATGGGAACACATAGGGAACATGATGGGAACTAGGAAAGAAATGCCAAAAATTCCTCCCCACCCCCCCTCCTTCTCAAAAAGGAAAAGCTGGACCCCTCATGAATCCATCCTGAGCCTTTCATTGGTTGCATGGAACTTTTGTTTCCAAAATGGTTTGCCGCCATTAAGAGTGGGTGAGTCTTACACCAAGTTCTTGAGGGAAGATCCCTCCCACTCTTAACCCCCTAAAACAAGGGACAAATGACCCAAAAATACATTGAAAAGCAGACCAAATTGGTTCACCATAATGTTTTCTTGGAGTTATATGCTACCATAGAATGGTCAAGCTCTTGCTTGCTAAGTTGGGTAAGGCACAAGCAAATATAAAACTCGAAGTTTTGTGATCTCAAATCTCTCTTTGGTGATCCAAAGATTCAAAATGAAAGATGATTCAAAACGCAAAAATCCAAGCCCAAAGCATAGCAAGAAAACAACAAAACAAAACTTGCAAATTTTTTTTTGTTGCATAAACACAAAAATCTAAAAATCTGCAATGCAAAAAAATCTTTGGGTATAATGTATCATTTAAAATTTGAGTTATTATGTGTTGTATGTGTGATGACAATGATAATTGTAAACGTTGACATGAGTAGCTCACGACAATACTTTCCATGTAAATTGTTGCAAAGTGTGAAAGGTCATGTGGTGGCCTAAGGACGAATGTTTTTTTTGTGACTTGCCTCAAGGTTTCAAAATAATAGTTGTCACGATTTCTGGAGGCCCTTTAGCACTAAGGAATAATGAAAGTTCGTATGAAGTGTTGGTAAGTTTTATGGTTTTAAACATTAAAATTGGACATTTAGGTTTTTATGACCTAGACCTGAACTGACTCCTTTCTAGATGGAACTAAGAGTAGGACCGGAGTATGGAACTAGCCTTTTGCAATACCTAGAATTGAACCTAGACTTGTGAATTATTTTATTTTATTTTCAAAAAAGCGTAGATTTTTTGAAATAAGAAAGTCAATTCTATTGTAAAAAGTTAACAAGTAAGCCAAATTTTGTAAGTAAATAATTTAATTTAATTTGTTATAAAATTCAATACCTATACAATTTCTAGCCTTGGAAAGTGTGATGTAATGTGTACATTGAATTGGACCCTATTTTCAAACTGGGCCCAAAGATTGTTGAATTTGAAAAAAGTAGTGTCAAAATATCAAAAGTAGTGCAGGAATTGAAAAATGAAAGAATCGGGCGTAAACCTGAACCCAAATAAATCAATAAATTTTTTTTCCAAGTGTCAAAAGTTGAGACTTAAGGTTCTTTAAAAAAGGGGAAAATTGGACACAACATTGGTCCATACCAAGGGAATGGTTAGATTTGAACTCAAAGGGAGAATTGGCTATCCACTTGATATTTCCTCATATGCCAAAACTAAATGTAGATGGAATGAGAAGGAAGAATGAAAAAAAAAAACCCAAAATTGTTACAAATATGGTGAATTGATACTCAGTGCCATGAAAGAGTACTCAATTTCACTTAGTTTCTAGTTATACACTTGCATTATGGATAGGGAAAGGCATTGTTACGAGTGCCTTCCCTTTGCATAATGGTCGAGGGCCCAAATGCACTTACACAAACTTTCCTTACACAATAATACCAACATCCCCAATTAGCTTACAAAAAAAAATTCTTGGTTTTTGATGGAAAAATCTCTTGCTCGAAGATGGCTAAAGAATTGCACCTTGTAAGATGTCTTGAAAATACACTATACTTGTCCACTGAAATCATAATGAATAAAACAAGGGTAATGTTTAGAAACTTTGCTTTAAGGTTGTTTAAAATGGTGGTTTTTCTCAGAAACACTGAAGCTTAACCAAAAGGGTTTTGACACCGCAAAACATTCAATGAAAACCAAACTTGAAGTATTACCAAAGTTCAATAAATTGTGCACAAATGGGTTGTGTGGAAAGATGTGGAGCCCTAGTGGAATCTTATGCAATTTAATAGTCCTCAATATTCACACACATTTGCGAATGCATCCAAAACTAT
>Ga0116229_10003192_pt1 | contig 26900 bp, 17 predicted proteins | sample S1TSphgellanicum_3_FD_87313 | JGI IMG/M metagenome (GOLD analysis project Ga0116229, IMG submission 87313) | Host-associated microbial communities from peat moss isolated from Minnesota, USA - S1T2_Fc - Sphagnum magellanicum MG | ecosystem: Host-associated > Plants > Peat moss > Unclassified... | reverse complement strand
TTTTTACTTTCACCTTAGTTCTAAATTGAGGTGTAACTACACCTTTTTCTAAAATCCAACTTTAATTAGTAATATTTTTATCATATTATGTCCAAATGAAACAATTTAAACTTCATCCTATAAGGTTTTCCAAAATCTACACAAAAATTTATAAAAATTAGTTTAAAAAAAAGTAGAATTGAAAAAAATTGCATGTAAATCTTACAATTCAATGCATTTCAATTATGATGTCTTGAAGACATTTTATTTCTTTAACCATCATTGTTTTCCTCATATTTCATCCAAATGAAAGAATTTTTTTGTATTACATAGTACATTTTAATTATGAAATTTAATAAAAATAATTCATAAAATATGATGTATCAACACATAATAACATTATTATCAAAACCATTCAATGTTACATAGAGGAAAATACAATAATTCAAATATGGTACATTAAATACATACACATTAACTTTTATATTATAATAAAAGTTTTATTATATAATTATAAATTAATTTGAAATATAAATATTAAAAATAAAATATCTTATAAACTATAAATAAATATTAGTATATTAAATTTATTCATAAATAATTTTTATTAATATAGTATCTAGCAAATGAATATTTTGATATATTATATAAGTGATCTTATATGATAAAAATATTCCATGAAAAATTTTATATTTTTATGAATGAATAATATGTTTTACATTTCTATGAAGTGAAACATAAAATATAATTTAATTTAATTAAAAGCTTTATCTATAATATGTATACATAATTTTGTATGTTAAGTATTTTATATCTTATGTATACACACATGGTATATTACATATTATTCATTATATATTTCTATTTTTTTATATTGATTTTTTTCGTTTTTTTTAAACGTCTTTTAGCATTTTATTAAATAAAAGAAGAAATAAAATCTGACTTAATTTTCAAATTTAAAATAAAATGTTATTTAAATGAGACATAATTTTCATTTAAAACTGAAAATATATATGCAGAAACTAACAATAAATTATATCATTAATTGATATAATAAAGAAATTTATATAAAAATATTTTACATTAACTTTCAATACACATGGTAGATTATATTATTATAAATAGTATGTTGATCAATAATACAAACTAGTAGAATAATTAGTAATTTATTTATTTGATATAATCCGAATATAAAATAGAGTATGTTTTATTTTAATTGTATATATATGGAACATGTAAATTTAATAGTATTGAATTTTTATAATGAAATATATTTAATTTAATTAAAATAAATATATCTTAAATATTTTATTATTTAAATATAAATTAAATTATATGATTATTAATAATATGCTAGTTGATAATAAAAAATATTGAAAATAAATTATTAATAGTATACCAATGAATTAATATTAATGATTAGTAAAATTAATAAAATTTTCCATTTTTATTTATTTATTTGGAATTTCATTGTAGTTCATTTGTTTTTAAAATAATGGAATAGGTTGATGAATTATAAATTAATTTATATGATAAAATATTAAAATATTTTATAAATTATTACCTAATATAGGTTAATGTTTATATTATTACATCATGTTAGTGAAATATATTTATATGTACAATAATAAATGTTATCACCCAAATAAGTATGATTTTTATATTATATTGCAATACATTATTCATAGTATACTACAATATACATATTTATATATTAAACATATATCAATTTATATGATTAAAATTGGATTTTCATCTTTTGATTTGTGAAAAATGTATTTACATTGCAATAAATGGAGGTCTTGAAATAATATATGGCAGTTAAATTCAAAATTTTATGTAAAATAAATTACTAAATTAGTTATAAGTTGGTTCAAATCACCATTTAATATGTCATATTGTAACTAATTGATGCAATAAAAGATTATGATAAATAATCTTACACAATATAAATTAATTATATTAAATAATGACTAGTATAAAATTTTATATAACATTGAAATTATCATCTCAATAGGACCTAAAATGACTTTAGAAAATGATTTTGACTACAAGTGAATGTGTGGTTAAAATTTGAATGAAAGTGAAATGAAATTAGGGCATGGTAAATTTGGTTCACTTTTACAACCTCGTAGTGATTTAGGTTAGTGGATTTTGATTCATTATGTAGTAGTGATAAAAGTTTGTTGAAAAAACGTTATCATTTGAAAGGTAACAAGAATTATCTTGGAGGCTTTATGTTAAAAATCCATTTCATGTGTTTCGCAAGATGCCAGATGAAATGAAAGAAAAATTAGCCCCCAAAAACTTCTTTTTTTTCACAAAATGTACCACCTAATGTGGTTTCACCCATTAGCATGTAGTTTATGTTTTTGGACTACTCAACAACATAAAGCAAAATTATATTATCACATAACAAGAAACCTTAACCATGGTATTTGCATTTCACAAGTTTAGACATTACCTATTCATGGATGATGAAAGTGGATTTTAAAAGTGGATGATCATTAAATAAAATGAATGTTGTGCATCACATAAAAGTATTTGGATGAATTTGAATATCTTAATTTATAATAGACACATATAATGATACCTAAAAGGAAAGTAACTACACATGAGACATGAATTAAAAATGGATGTGTATGGTAATGTACCATGGAGATGGTAGATAAAAACTAGTTGAATGAAAGTACTGCGGAATTTATTAACAATATGTTGCACAACTTCTCACGAATATGGTATAAAATGGATTAACATGGATTAGAAGGAATTGAAGGGGATAATTATTAACTAGATTGGAATGGGGGTAAAATGTAGTATCAATGATTATCACAAATTAACACAAATATTTATGGATGAGAAAAAAATTGCATTATCATGGAGTCTAACAAATTGGCATGGATATTGACTAATCATTATGAATTACTTGAACATTTGGTTATCATGGATTTTCACGAATTTCAATAGGTAATGACGAATGATCACATATATGTACAAAAGAGGATCATGGATAAAGATGATTCATCATGTACATTTGAAAATTGCATTATTGAAGATTAAGATAGATTTACATGTGTAATGACAGATTGTCATGGGTATGATCAAAACCAAAGTACCATAGGTTATGACGAAATGATAAAAGGAGCTTACAAACACCCAAGGATATATAAAATATGAATTTTTTAGATTGGATAATGTTGGATAATAATAAGCATGAACATATATTAAAAATTATTATAATGTGTACAATGTACATACATCTGCAAATGACCATGCAATGTGCATTCATTATTACAAAATGTGGGTGTAATTCACTAGTCCCCATTCACTACAACCAATGAATTCACTCAAAATCTTGTGAAATCACTTGGCGTGCAAGGACACCTTTTGTTGTAATGATTTGTTATGAAGGGATAGTAACATGTTTTAATCATGGGTATGTAGCTAAATCCAAATAATCTTGTTAAAAAATAACTTGAGAAGAAAGCACGAAAGGGGGTCAAGAGATGGATTCAAAATTATATTGAAAAATATAATATGGTACATGCTCCATAGGCATTTACTACAAATTTATTGACATATAAATGAAATAAGCATAGTGTTAAATATTGAATTTTATTAATATATGGTAATGTATTAAACATTTGAACATATTTTCTGTTTATTATCACAAAATACTTTCACATTTTTTAGTATAGAATTTTTTTATGGCACTCCAAAATAGCTCTTTATATTGAACTTAAAACATATTGGGATAAAAAAAATCCATTGAATTACCTTAAATAATTCCATAAATGTTGTTGTAAAAAAATTATTAAGAGGGAAAATTATTTTGGTAAAAAGTTACATTTTATATTTACATTTCAAAATTACCAATAAAACGAATATGGAACTGGCCATTAAAAATGGAAACATGGAAATGAAAATTTAAAAATCTAAAATAGGCAATAAAAAATATGGAGTCAAAAGGAACCATTTGAATTAATATCTTTCATTCCACTTTTAGCAAATGCCATAGAAGAAAGATGAGAATGCTAAACCAAAAGCCTCCAAGGTGGAAGTGAATTTCTTACATGTGGACAAATTCCAAATAGCAACAAAAAATAAAAGCGATGGCCAATGGTTGAAAGCAGGTTTTGTACATGTCACAACTTGAAGAAATCGAAAAATATTTATGTTTTTATGATGTGCCAGAATTTTGGTTTGAGCTTGTTGTTCAAGAATCATTTGTTTAATGGAAACATATATAATTGCACAAAGGTAAATGCTTTTAGGGTTTTGAGTGCATTTTTCAATGAAGGTGCTTTCAAGGTTCCAAGATGTTTAAATGTGTGTTCTTTGTCATTTCAAGTTGAAGCTTTTCCAACATGATGCAACATAAACATTAAGGTATGTCTCCACTGTAGCTTTTGATGTCATGATTTTAGGACTTGATTTAAAGTTGTAGAAAAAAAACCAAACCACTTTCAGCATCAAGGGACGCAAGGGTGAGAGCTCCACCAAATTGTGTGGAGCTCTTGGCCTTGCAACCTTTGTTGCAAAAGGTAGCTCTACAAAACTAAAGGCTTGAAAACCTTGAGTCCTCAAAAATCTAAACTCTCAAACATTTTCAAGTCTTCAAGAACTTGCCCTTGGGCGCTTGAATGCACCTCCTCCTTCTTCAAAGGAAGGAAGAACTTGAAGCCTTGAAACTATCGGTCCTTTCCACCCCCCTCTCTCACCTTCTCTGCCTAACCACCATACTAAGTGTTCTTTTTGTTGAAGATGCAAAGTTAGGAGCTTTGGGGCTCCAAAACTCTCCTAGTGATGGTTGTGGCTAAAGTACCTTTGGCATTGAAAGTACCTTGGATAACCTTGGACCTGACCACCATGGCAAGGAAATTTTGTTGTGCATTTGAACATTCAAAAGTTTGAACACTCTCAAGTCTTTCCTCTTGGGGGGTACCCCCCTTCAACAATCTTGAACAACTGACCACCATGGCCGAATGTTTTTTTTTATGTAACAAAACCACGAGAGCTTCAAGGTCCCATGTAGTTTTTCTTTTGGGGTACCTTTGGCATCAAAGGTACACCTTTTTCACCTTTTGGAAACCTAGCCACCATGGCTAGGGTTCTTTTGTTTTGCATCAAACACCTAAGGGTACCTTTGGCGATGAAACTACCCCCTTTTGAGCGCCTAGCCTCCTTAGCTGTGGTGTGTTCTTATTGCAACGAGAATTCGAAAGTTCCAAGCTTTCGGGTTTGTATTTCTTAAAGTCCCTTCCTTTCTTCTACAAAAGCTAGTCACCATTGCCATGATTTTTTGTTCTTTGAATGAAGATCACATGAATTATTCTTTTGTCAAACCTTGGTGAACACATGAAGTTTTGTTTTTTCCCCAAACCTTATTGCATCCTAGAACCTATCAAACTAGAATAGGTCAATGATTTCTTAAATCATGATATTTTCTTGGTGTTAAAACCTTCTCATCCATATCTTTGTGCTACATATACTCATGTCAATTATCTTTCCTTTCATAATGAAAAGATTTCGTGTATTTCAACATTGCAAGGATCCTTGTGTTGTTTCGTTATGGAATTGATGATAATGATAATTGATTGATGCATGATTTTGCATGAAGCCCACACACTTGTGGATCGAGCTTCATCTCAACAAGCAAGTGTGACAACAAGCCTTGAAACTAGAGACAAGGTCCAAATTTCCCTTAGTTTGATTTTTTCCAAATCTAGAATGCTTGGATTTTTATTTTTCATGATTATGTTTATGATGAATGATGACATTGAAACATTGAATTAAATAGTGGGAAACTAAGGGAGGAACTATTTGAAATGACATCAAAGGCTTTTGACTACTCCTAAATATGTTTTCCATGAATTGAAATTTGTTTGTTAGCTTGATATTTGTCAGAAACTTTATGTGGCTTCTCGATATCATGTAAGTGGACACCAATTCACAATCAACAACATCCTTTAGATAATCCTTACTAGCTCCAACTTATTGTGATAATGTCATTGAACTTGTTGATAATTAAACAAAACTCAAAATTATTGATGTATTGGACCACCACAAAAGATCTCCCAAAGGGATGTCAAGGATGAGGATACCTCTTTACCAATTAATATCCATGCTTATTGTGAAGCCAACATAAAGGATTAACATTTTTAAAATGGAACATGCATTCCATGTGGGATACCAAGATGGTGATAAATCGTTTTATGTATCACCAACAAATTGGCAACGCCACAAGGAATCCTTTCATGACCATGAAGCGAATTGGGATTAACATTGGAAAGCAAACAACCAAAAGTTTGAGGATATTATTTTGGCAAATTATGATCTCCAAATGTTATCAAAAAAAATGTTCTTCGTTTGGGATGGAAACCATTACATGTAGGTGTGGCTTCCATACATCAACAAGGTCCATGGAGATGATCCTACCTAGCATATTTCAGTGGATTCAATTATTCTTAACACCATGTGGGTTTTGTTGAACTTTTGACAGCAATGATGAATCTTATTAAGTAAGTTCACCTTGTAATATGAACATTTCAATTTTATTTAAACTATCTAGGAACAACTTCTAATCAAGTGACTTGGATTATTGAAGGTCTATTAAATTTGACCATGTTTGGCCAAGCTTTGTGCAAGACTTTTTCCTATTCAACAACATTGACAAGATGCCCCTAAATCAATTCAAAGGAATCTTCCTAGTAGATGATTTCAAGAAATGTGAGACCAAGTCAAAGAAGACTTGTATTCACTCACACATTAGGCCTTTTTTGAATATATGTACAAGGTACAAGTATTACCCAAAAAAACTTAATTCTATAGGTTACAACTTTAATGGTTGCATGTTTGGATAGGGATGTGGGAATTTTATGGCAAGTTCCATAATTGCATTGTGTAGCATGAGCTTTCCATAACATCAAATGTTATTGTCAAGTTTTATTACGAGGAGAATTGTGATACTTCACTTTGGTCTCCAACTAGGATGCATGAGTTCATGGAAAAAGCTATGTAATAAATGTGTAAGGAGAATTATAGCGTTTTTTAAAAACATCTACCAATTTGTGACTTGGGCTTTTGAAATGCATTTTTAGTGCATGTTTAGAATCATTATGACATGAATTTTGAACTAGAGATGTTGACTAAAAAGTTGCAATTATTGGTCACATTTTGTGTGAATAGTGAACAAAAGGCGAAGTGGTTGTAATAGTGGAACCAATTTGCTATATCATGAAAGGTTAACAAGTTCCTTAAGCCTAGTTTCTTCAACCTAATTTGTGCAAAATGGTTGCAAAAAGCAACCTTTTGGTGTCAAGTGGGTTGAACATGCTCCTTACTTAATTGCATTTGTTGAATGAAATTCAATTTGAATTAAAACACTTGTTCTTTTTTGGACCCCATTGTCCTCAACACCTTGGATAAATCCATTCCCCACATGCTAAAACTTTTATAAAATCCATTTCCATGTCCTTTGGATTTAACTCTATCAAGTAATAAAGCAACCCAAAAATAATGATGATCATTCAAGTTTGTAGGTCTTCAATAGAACCAATTATGAACTTTCAATATCAAAAGTACTTCCTAATCTCCTTGCAACAAGACATGTCACATCATGTTCTTGAAGGCACTGGCTTAGTAATCAAAAAAAATTGTCCATCAATGTATATGAGTCCCTACTTTTGATGTCAAATGTAAATACTTATCATAGAAATATTTCTTTCCTATCAATTATCAATGAACTTGTGAATGAACTTCTTGATGTAATTGTGAATGTACATTTTAATCATTATATACAAATATCAATTCTTAGCTTTGGTTTTATCCAATGTGCATTCCAAGTTTTTGCCTTCAATTGGCCTTTCAATCTAGTAAATTTTTTCCTCACTTTCGATGCTAAAAGTAAGTACATATATAAATGAAGCTTGGGATTTATTCTTTACCCATTCCAACTTTTTGTTTTCACTACCCCATTCCATCATGAAATGTAAATAGGAATTTGTAATTTTTGTCCCTACCCACCCTACTTTCAATGCCAAACGTAGGTATTTGTCAAAACATAATTTGGATCTTAATCGATAACCATTTCTTTTTTTTGTCTCCATTGTACTTCTCCATAAGTAAATTTAGATTTAAATTGCTAATTTCCATCCAAATTTGCCCTACTTTTGGCACCAAAAGTAGGTACTTAAAGAACCTTATCTTGGGTTCTAACCTATTTCCATTCCAATTTATTATGTTCCATGGAAGGATAAAAAATCATGTTCATCAAAATTCAACCTTATTCATATTCCAACGTTGAAAACCAACTCCATTCATATTGCAAAGAATGTAAGTTGAGGTAATTGAACATGATTTCATTTCTTTGTTTTTTAATTTAATAAGGTCTATAATACCTACTTTCAATGCCAAAAGTAGGTGTTACGAAGTTTAGTATTTGTCTATCCTCCCTTTGTTAATCTTTTTATGCTATTACATCCAAAAAATTTCATTAGATTAATTTTGTGTTTTAGAATTCAAAAGTTTATTTCCATACTTTAGTACTTGATACAATGTCTTCATTAATGTTTAATTCATCAAATGGTGCAGTTGGAGTTTTAGGTCAAATCTTTAATGCAATCAACAATCAAGGACCTCATTTTCACTATTCATCCAAGCCAGTATATGGTCTCCCTTCCCGAATGCATTAAAGAGTGGAGGTTGACATTATGGGAGTTTGTTTTTTTCAAAGAGTTCAAATCCAAGGATGGAATTTGTTAGACTAAGTCTTTTGAACAACAACTTGGTGGCAAGGAGTTGTGAAGTGAGTTTTATTTAGGTACATACCTTCCATTGGATACCATTTGCCATGAACTTTTTGTTTTCCTTTCTCCCAATGTTTTGTGAAACCTACATTTGTTTTTGTGATGTGAAGACATTTCAATTTTGTCCTCTTTGCTTAAGGGGCAATTGAAGCCCTCTTGTCCTTGCAAGTTGTTTCTCATTTAATGAGACACAAAATCTAATAATATTATGTATCAAAAGGACCTTCAAAAGGACTAGGCTACTTCACATCTCATTGAATTTCGCTAGTATTTGGATTGCTTTAAGGATTACATTTTGGAACAAAAAGTATATTTGTGTTAGAGATTTGAAACTATTTTCTTTGAGAAGGTCTATGATGTCCAAGTTTTTATGCCTATCAAGAAGTCTAAGGAAGCTACAAAGAGGAAAGGAAAGGAGAAAGTGGGACCTTCTCAAATAAATACATTATATGATCAACCTTTTGTATAGTCTAATTTCCAAGAGCCGAAACAAGATGACATTGTCTAGAAATAGCCTTGGTATACATAGGAACAATGGGTTCACAATCCTATTTTTGCCACTCTATCTAGGCCCCCACCTCATACACATGTTTCCAGGGATCCAAGAAAGAGTTGTGGCTTCTCCAACGGACATTCACTATCTCATGGCATGTTGTATGTGCTCGGCTAGAATCAAAATCTTGGTTTGTAGAACATGAACATATATTTGCCATTTTGAAAGAAGTACGTTGAATCCCCCCAAGTCCATTGTTTTTCATATTCAATTGAACCTCATGATTTTTTCCTCACTATCTTTGATTTCAATCACATGTGTCTTCTAAAGGCATAGTTGATCTTTTGGTTGTGGACATTCTTGGAGGCGTCCCTATTCCCTTTGTTTTGGAGCCATCATCATATATCCTCTTTTGGAACACGAGACTTGAGGATTATGTCAAGCTTGTGTTCAATTTTGCAGACCACTTCCTATTTAAATAGGATGTAGTTATTTTCTTATTTCTTGATGACCTTTGTGTTCTCAAAGAAGTTTCCTCCTTTTTTGATAGTTACAAATTCATTATCAAGATGAAGTGGGTGTTCATTAATTTGTTTCCATTGATGAGCACCAAAGATAGGAGTCAATGACGCACTCCCAACTCCTTGAAGGACTCAAATGTGAATCCAAATAAAAAACAGTGGAAGAAGGAAAAGTCGAAGCACACTCCCTAGCTCACAACACTTTGAGGGGTGGAAGTGCGTGTTAGAGCTCTGGGATGGGACTAGGAAGAGTTGACAAGCTTCACTCACCCAAACGGGCCTACACACAGCCCACACAAAGTGGTTAGTGCATAGTTGAAACACCTTTGGTGCTAGGACGAGCCACAAGCAACACGGAACATTAGACTCACCACGGCCCGGACTTGGGGGAAGCCACTACCTTCCCCCCCTTATAGTATATATTGTGGATGGTCATAGAGCCCACATCCAAATGGCTTTTCTCTCCCGAGACTCTCGAGCGAGAGTCCCGAAATCGTGCTAGTTGGAACTCCCACGACTTTGGAGCCTCGTAACTTTGCGAACAGACCTTGGATCGAAATGTAATTTGAAGCAAAGTTGTAGCTATCGTCTAGAACTTTCCAACGATGTATCGCATGCCCTCTGCAGCCAAGTAAATCGGGTCGATTCTTGACTTTTTCTGGTCAGGAGTCAAACTTGCAGTTTGACTCCGAAACCTTCTTTTGGCCATAACTTGTGTTTTAGATGTCCAAATGAACAATGGGAGCCCATTTTAGACATCTACATTCCAAGAGCTTTTCAATGATATAAAAAACGTCACAAGTCATTAAATTATGATGCCTAAAATTGCTCTTTGAAATTTTGGGAGTCCACCGGGACTCCATCTCCCAAAGTGGGAGTTGCCTTGGGAGCGTGAGGGTTCACTCCCTCATACTCCCTCACATTTTCTTACACTCCTAGTAGTATGTGATGCAACTTTTGGGCTTCTTCTTGGCTCGCACCCTTGCGACCTCTTTGCCTTGACTCTCGGGCTTCCTCTTGGCCCGCAACCTTGTAACCCCTTTGCCTTGGTTGTGAGCCCAAAGCTAGGGTTGTGACAATCAACATGTTTTCCCCATACTCCTTATTCACTTTAATTCAATTTTTTTTCTATGTGGATTTCATCTAACATATCTTCATTATTCTCTTGTAGACTTTCATAAATCAAGCCATTATTTTTGCATAGGAAGGGTTAAATGTTTTGTTCCATCCACTACTAAAATTCTTAGTTTTTCAAATGGTTCAAATTCACTAATTGGTTTTTTTTACTAATCGACACGTCCAATTGGACTAAAAGTTTGAAACATCTTATTTTTTACCAATCAAATTGACTATAATGACCTATTTGACCAATACATTGAATCAAGTTAAACAACCTTAATCAAAATGGCTAATGGGTTTTAATCAAATGGGACATCTAATCAAATTGAACATAAAAAATTGACATCATTATTCAAAATTACCAATGTTCTTTGATCAAACATCTTATGCCTATTACATACCTACCTCCTACCTCTCACTTATAATCTTACAACCTACCTACCTACTTACATACATGTATTACCTACGTATCCACCCACTTATTTACATACATACTACCTACCTACCCACCCACTTACCTACATGCAATACCTACCTACCCACCCACCCACCTATTTACATACATACTACCCACCTACCCACCTACCTCCTACAACCTACCTACCTTTATACTTCATAATCTTGTAATGATGCGTTGAAATAAACATGTGAAATAAAAAAACTTGACAAAAATTGAACGCCTTTTGATGGTGTGGTCCATTAATTAAAGACTTGGTTTATCATTAGGGGGTTGCATAAAAAATGCTCCAACTATGCACCAACCAACTTATTATTTGATTTGTGCATATTAACATGAATAATTGACACACTTACCATTTGTCTTAGTTCCCATCCCAAAGCTCCAACATGCCCCTCTTACTCCAAAAGTGCTACAAACTAGGGAGCGTGATTTAATTCCCTCTTTTGTTGTTTTCATTTTGGGATTCACATTTGAGTCTTTCAAGGAATTTGGGGGTGAGTCAAAAGTGGTCTTTTTGACACGTCCAAATTGGGTATTTTTTTATTAAATTTGCTAATCAAGAAAATTAGGAATTATACTAATGATATGTTGTTGTGGTTGCTAAGAGGATTCAATTTTTTAAGGAGGATGTTATATATAATTGGATAACATGAACATCCATGATTATGTTTAATAGTGAATTGCCATTCCAAACAATGAAAAAAATTCATCCTATCACATTATAGGCATTGGTTGAAATGTGCATTCCTTTGGACTCATTAGTTGTTCACTTGGATTCCACTACATGTGATTTCCTTGCCATCTAAATCTATTTTCTTTGTCATTTTTTTTTGGGATTATGACTTATGTTTGGTGATAGGTAACATTATTCATGCCTACGAAGCCACTAGAAGACTTGTTTTTGCACTTGAGGTGGATCAAGTTTCTTTTTGCAAGGCCCTCCTTCCATTGGTGAAGGAATCTAAACCCAACAATATTAAATTGTCAAGTTATAGTTTTAATTTGGATTCCCCTTCCAAAAAGAAAACAAAAAAAATGATTAGATTGTGAATAAATTGTTACTAACCCTATTTTGAATTCAATCCACATCTTTCAATGTATGATGTTCATCCACATGTTGTTGTTTATATAGACGTGCCAACTTCACACCCTCCAAGGAATATTCCCTTTTTCATATGTTAGCCTAGTTCTACCTTCATATGTTGAAGCTCAAACTAAAATTTTAACGAATTTTCAATCTGGCCCAAATGCATTATTTGAAGACACTAACATTGATTTGAAAGTTCAAGCATTTTTAAATGAATTTGCTTTAGACAAGTGACTTTTGTTTTATTTGTTTTCTATTGTACGTGAACTTAAAGGTCGACAACTATTTCATACAAGTTGTTGTAGCGATGGGTGGAAAACTTAGTTTCTTGTTTTATCCATAAATATTATGGATAGTAGAATTCTGTTTCATGTCATCATTTTGTTGTGTGTATTGGGATTTTGTACTCTCTGTATTTACCTATACTTGGGAATTTTTTTACTTTAAGAAACAACATTTTTTAAAAACAAATTTTTACCCTGTTCCATGGTTGTTTCTAATCAAGCCTTTGAATATATATTTTTTTACAAACAAAAAGTTTTTTGCTTAGGTAAGTAAATACTAATGATTCAAACAAGTTCACATTTTTCAATTAGCAACAATAAACTTTTAAATAGATAAAATTTCAAATATCAAATTTGATGTAAAAATATTCCATACATCACAAACTTAGCATTTGATGAATTAATAATAAAAATTGTGCAAAATTCATTCATTCATAATTCATACGTTTCACACATTGATATCATGCATTGAAAACACATTTAACATTTATGAATGATTTATAAAAATATGTGAAATTCATGTGACATTCATTCATTCATAGGTTTGTATTTCATCTATCAACACATTTATCCCTATGTCAAATGTGTTATTATTGCATAATATTATTTGTAAAATGTACGAACCTATGAATAAACAAATTTCGCATGATTTTCATTATTAATTTGTTACATGTTAAATTTGTGATGTATTATTTGATAATTATATATCAAATTCTACCATTACAATACGAGATACAAACTAATTTCTACCCCCAAAAAAAATTGTTTGATATGCTAGTCATATAGAATAATGTTTTGGTATCTTTAACATGAGAATATAAAAAGATTATTTATTGAAAGTAAAAGAACATTTTACATCCAGGGGTGCCTTTTGGAACTTATTAAAAAGTCTATATATTTTGACATGGGGTTTATTCAATCATTGTCAATCATCATCTATTGAACAAAAAAAATCAAAATTGACCATGTTCAACCAAAAATTGACTAGGATTTACCATGTTGACCAAAATTTAAACATAACAACATGACCATGAAGTTGGAAATTTGAATATTGGTATGTACTCAAATAGAAACTTGGATTCAAACCAACTAGGTAGTCAAACCATAGCTTTGGGGTTGGGCTTCTTCCCTTCTTTTGTGTTATTGGATTGCTTATTATGGATTCTACAATGTTATTTTTCTTTGTTCCCAACATTCCATTGTTTGTAATAAATATCTTAATTATGTGTTTATTTGCCCAGTCGTGTTTTTATTATGAATCAAACATACTAATGACAAATCTTCATATTAATTTTCCATTGCTTTGACTCAAAATAAAGTTTCCCACAATCAACTTTTTTATTTTCTTGATTTCAATGTGATTACAAATTTATAACTACACATAAACTCATAGTCATTTCGAGCACAAACTTTCAACAATTCAATCCATTCATTAATCACACAAATTCCATTTCTACAAACCTCAATGTATTTTTTTTCAAGCCTCAAAAGTTATGGGTCCAAACCCACATCTTCACTCGTAGACATATGGACTTTAAACCCTTATGTTCATTTCGTTTTTATATCTTTTTTATTTCAATGATCTTTTCGATTTTTGTTTCAAATGTACTAAACAGAACCAAATCCCATGTGTTATGGTGCACGTCATTGGAACCCATTTCCAATCTTGGTGTACCCAATGGCGTGATTTCCTCTTTGTCTTTCATATCCGTGTTTTTGTCTTTTTTGCATGTTAAGGAATTTGACTTTGTTACCTTGTTGGGGGTAATACTACATGTTGGCACTAGTTAATCCATCTCTCTCATCACAAACAAACATCTTTATCATTGTCCCATATATCTTGTAATCTTGTAAATGATTATATTTGTGATATTAAAATTTTAATTTTCTTTTGTTGGAGGTTTTGGGACAATAGAACAATGGAGATTGGTATTTCTAAACTTTAATTTAAACCCCAACAAATGATGTATCTTTTTAAATAATTTAAGATTCATGTTTAGGGTTCCTTTTTTTAAATGTCATATTGATTTAGGTTTTTTTAAAATCTGAAATAGGATTTTTAGAGGTTTGAAATAGGTTTTTTAAAGTTGATGTAGGGTTTTTTGGAAGGTTTAAAATACGATTTTTTAAAAGATTAGAATAAAGCAAAATCAAATGTCTTCCAAGGTGGCAAAAGGCCATTCAAGGTGGTCACAATAGCTACAATTTTAGAAACCCTAAACATGGAATTGCATGGCAATGGCAAAACAATTCTAATCTTCCGTAAACATTTCATGTAGATTAAGGTTTTGAAATAGATTAATTTCGTATTAGTTGAGGATTTTAAAAACATTGCAGTAAATTATTTTTCTTGAAATAAAAGTTAAAGTTCTTCATTTTTTTAAATTATTGATTTTCATATTTTGGATTTTGAAATCAAAATCAAAGGTTACCTAGAACTGAAGGTTATTTAATTAAGAACTGGAATGGGTGTAATTTGATTTTTTTATTTTTTAAAATTTTGAAATCAAAACCAAAAGTACTCTCCTAATATATAAAAAATTGAAACTTAAATCAGGTCCCATATTTGAAATAAAAAATAATTAAAACCAAATCAAAATTGATCCCTTTCAAAATGTTAGGAACTAGAATCAAGGGTCCCCTAGAACTAACCAGGGAACTGGGCAACACTGGTTAAGGTTCTTACCTACCAAAATGGTTACCCACCCAACAACACTAGTCAAAACCAAATTTGACTAGTTATGGGGGGGAAAAAAATCAGGATATCAATCATGGTATCAATTCCAATATTAATAACATATCAACCAAAATTTGAATTTTATGATAACCGGTTAGTACCCTACCTGGTCAAGTATATAAAAATTATAATAATTGTGAAGAACTTTAACTAGTGGTTATTGAAATTTGAAATTTTGATAAATTACATGAAATTTGAAATTTTCATCCAAGTAGGTTAATCAGTATTTAAACCCTAAAAACAATAACTTACTTGGATGAAACATCCCAAGTAGACTATTAGGCAGGTTATTGTTAAACCCTAAACCCATTAACTATAAATTGCACAAAAATCCCTTCCCATTTGGCACCACAAAAAAAAAACCCAAAAAACCCAAAAAAAACACCCGTAAAACCTACCCTACCTAGCCAATATCAACCCGGTTATTGGGGCGGCTTATTTTATACCCTTACACATAATAGGCAATTTTATTACTCAATAAAATAACCGGCTAAATTGATAATTTTTTCATATTGATAACATGTGTCATCCCCCCCCCCAATATATATATATATAACCCTACCCAACGGTTATTTCAAAAAGAAATAACCGGCCAACACTGGTCAGGACCCAAAGGGCAAATTGATTATTAAAAAAGAAAAAGAAAAAAAAAAGTATGTTTCATCATCCTCAGAATATTCCATCAATCATCAGGACTCAAAGAGCAGATTCATTGAAGAAGAACAAGATTCCATCAATCATCAGGACCCAAAAGGTTGATGGAACAACAAGAATATTCCATCATCATCATCAGAAGCCCCAAAGAGGAGATTGATGATGAAGGAGAAGAATATTCCATTATCATCATCATCATCATCAGAGATGGTCCAGACTCCAGAGATCTGTTCCCCCCCTATCACTTTTGGTTTGAAGTTTTTGAAAATCCATGAAGCAGCATCAGCAGCATTACCACCACCATCTGATCTCTCTGCTGGTTGTTTGGTTGGTTAAACCCACATGACTTGGGTGGAATTTTTTTTTTGTGTTTTGTATGTGTTTTTGTGGGAATTAATGGCCATGAAAGTTTGTTGCAAATCACTTTGGTATGCAACCTGAGAGATCGAGAGAGAGAGAGAGAGAGAGAGAGAGAGAACAGAGAGAGAACAAGACCCACCACACCCAATGAAGCTTCAAATTGTCATTGTGGGTTTGGGTTTTGTGGATGACCATTAGGGTTTCTGTTGTGGGACTGATTCTTGAGAGCCATTTGTTTGTTGGAGTTGGGTTTTGTTTTTGTTTTGTGTGAGAGAAGAAGAAAAACAACAGAAATGGGGTGTTCTTGTTAGTGTGTGTAGATGATGTTGATTCCCATTTGGAGCAGAGAAGAAACCAGAAACCAGAAAGAAAGAGAGAGAGAGAGGAATGGCTGGTGCTACAGTGATGGTCAGACGCTCTGCTCGCTTGCTTGCAGCTGCTACTCTCGGTAGTAGAAGTCCAGGTACCTGAACTGAACCCCATCTTCCTTCATTTCTTCTTCTCCATGAAGCTCTGCAATTGCTTTTTCCCTACTTTTTTTACTTTCTTTCTTTTTTTTTCCCCCCCTAATGGCAGCTCCAATGGTTTTTTAGAAAGGGTTTTGTGAAGTTTCAACAAGTTTCCACCTTGCCATAGTAGTAGTGATTTTGAAGATTTTTTTTTTTTTTTTATATCTGGAACTTTGCAGAGAAAGTAGTCCCACAGAAGAGGATCAAACTGGTTCCTGCTGTTAGGGTTAGGTCCAGGAACTGTGAGACCCTCTCAAAGGATGAGATTTCCAGGAAGGGAGATGGTTTGGAGAAGGAAGCTAAATCTGAAGACACTAGTAGTGGTAGTGCTCTGGATGCTTCTGCTGCTGCAATAGTGGCAGAATTGCCAACAGAACTGACCATTGAGCTTCGAGAGCTCAGAGTCAAACAAGTTGCACTGCGGGTACGATCAACAAAAGCAGAGAAGAAATTACCCAACAGAGAGATGGAGGTAAACTGATTCTTTTCTTTTTTTTCCCCCTGTTGGTCAGTATTTCAGGAGCATCAGTCAATGCTATTCTTCAGTTCTGTATTAGAAACACTTGCATTCATGATGTGAACAAATGTGGACAAGAAGCTGTTCTTCTTTGATTTTAAAAAGATAGGTGAAAGACAGTATTGCCAGTAAGAGGAAGAAACACTAAAGGAGTTGGAGCTACTACACACACCATTGGAGTTAGTGTAGTTTCAGAGGGTTCTCTTGCTGTGTCCAGTGAATGTCAGAGCTCTCAGAGTTTTTTTGGGGCAAAATGTGATGTCAAAGCTTTCTGCTTAAATGCTTTGCAGTAGTTTTGGTTCAGATGAAGCTGTGGGAGCTGGGATTTAGGCATGTGGCGGGTGTGGATGAGGCAGGCCGTGGTCCACTTGCTGGCCCAGTAGTAGCTGCGGCTTGTATCATCCCTGCCTCTGTCATGATTCCAGGCAAGAAACTGTCTCTTGTGAATCCTTTAAAACCCTAGTGTTGTTTGTGACCCTTAGTTTCTCCACCAGTAGGGCAGATGGGCAATGCTCATCATATTGCACCTTTGTGAAGCATTTCAAAGAAGTCTAGTCATGCTGGGCTGCATATATATATATTGAGGATGCAGTATCTTGTGGTGGCAATGTAGGTGTCAATGACAGCAAGAAGTTGACAGAAGGCAAAAGAGAAGAGCTTTATTCTCAAATCATATCAACACCCGGTGTCATATATGCAGTATGTTACAATCTTCTCAACATGCACTTGCTTGCTTGCACTTTTGTTTTCTCAATGCAGGCACCATTTGCTTGGGTTTTCCCAGTGGGTAGTCGTAGGGAGAGAGTATGTGAGCAGATTGTAAGTGGATCACTATCAACCTCCATGTGTGATCTAACTCCTTTACAGACTCATTCAAAAGCTTTTGGGGTTTTCATCTGTTTCTGTACACACTTGCACTTGTGTACCTCAGGTCCATGTAATTGATGCAGCAACAATTGATCAAATCAACATTCTACAGGTGATTTTCTGTTTCTCCATTTTGCTGCGAAATTTTCTTGATGATGTTTGAAGCTCAGATGTGTTATTTTGCATCATTTAAATTGATTTTTTTTGCCATGGGAAAACACAATGCTGTGCATGAGAGGATGGATCATCAGTATCAAAGACTATTTGGAGTGAGTCAGTCCTGCTTTCATCAGATCAGTTTTTGGATTTGGACTCTTCAATCTCCAACATTTGCAGGCATGTCATCATTGCCTCTGTACAGTCAGGGGTGTTGGTGGAGTTGGGGGTGTAGGCAACCCTGCAAGCAATGGTCGGCTGTGTGAACAAGCTCACCTCCAAAAAGACTGGGGAGTCAGTACCAGATTATATACTTGTGGATGGCAACCGGCTACCAGACGGATTCTCGGAGAAAAAGGCACAATGTGTTGTGAAGGTGCTGCACTAATTGCCCATTGTTGATAAGAGTTTTGTTGCTTCTGTAGATCTCTTGAATCTAGAAATTTCCTCAGGCATGATGCAATAGAAGATTGCTTGAAGGTCTAAACCCTAAACCCTAAAGTTATGCCTCCTTTGAGGAGTTGCATGCAATGGAAGATTGCTTGAAAGTCTAGGTTACTTTGGGTTATAGAATCCCCCATGTTTACCTGTCTCTCTAATTACAGATATCCGTAGAATGGAGTCTCTGGCATCTACTTTGTTGCTGTTGCATGTATTCATAGGTTTCTGACAAGGGATTTGTGCAGTGCAGGGGGATGCAGAGTGCCATGTCATTGCAGCAGCATCTATTTTAGCCAAGGTCACACGTGACCGCATGATGTTGGCCTATGACAAGTGTACATCTGAACTTCACCCTTATTATTGTCTTTTGTTGGGTAGTTGATATCAGGTTTGCTTGCCAACTCTTATAGTACCCATCTCTCCTATTTTTCTAACATTGTCAGCATTTTCCTCCCCTGAAAATGTGCTACTATTGTTTGTATTTTGCTATCAGAAAGTGGCCAGAATATGGATTCAAAGCACATAAAGGCTATGGAACATCAGCACACATAGCAGCACTTCTGAAGAATGGGCCCTGTGACATTCACCGGCGCTCGTTTGCTCCTCTCAAGGACGAGACCCTTATTACTGACAATGATGTCATGGGGTAAATCTGAAATGACACCAAGTTTGGAGTCTGGTGAGCACTGAGGGTGTGGACCATTGAGCTTTCACTTCCAGAATTTTCTAACGGGTTTTGAAACCCTAAATCCAAAGATGTTCAGGTTTGTGAACAGTTTGGAGGGGTGCTTGTGGTATGCAAAACAGGAAAGGGTGCAGAACTCCCTCCCATAGTTGTTGGATACAAGCAAGCACCCTTGGCTATCAGGCCAGGCATGCAACTTTAAATGAGAAGTGGGAGTTATTCAAGGGGCTACTCAGACCTCAAGGGCTGCTAAGTGAGAAGAATGGATGCTCTCAAATCACACACAGATTCTTGTGTTGTTTGAAAAAACTGGTTTTGTACTTTTCAGAAATGTCCTGATGTGCATATGCAGGACCAGAACTTGAGGAAAAACTAAAATTTCTGTGGGCAAGCAAGTTACAGTCTCTCTACATTGGCACACCTGCTGTTTTGAAAGGTGGAAGGTTTCTTCTGACCAAATGAAACCTGGAGAACAGAAATGAAATCAAAATCAGCTAAGCATGGAATAAAGCTTGTTTTTTGTGAATTGATGATGATGATGATGACAATTTCAGGTGGAGGAAATGATGAGACCAGAGGAGAAGATTAACAATTATTGGATACCATAAGTAAGCATCTGCCATCACATCGCTTTCTATTCTCAAATGGGTCCTTTTCTTTTGTGGGTTTTCAACATTTGATCTGGGTCAATTTTCAATCAAGAGCATTTGATATCAACTAGGCTGCTCTTGCCCAATTTTAGTACTCCTGACAGAAGTGATGTATGTTAGATGAGTTGAAACATGTAACATGACATGCATGAGTATTTCTATTGCTGCTTGTTACGTCACTGGCAGTATTAATAACAGTATTTATCCTAAATGTTATCTGAGGATTTCTAAACTACTCATGTTACATGACTTGCAATGTTTTGTCTAAATACATACATGTACATGACTTGCAACATGTTACATGAAATAAAACTAGCAGCACATAATTTTCCTTGAATCAGCTCTTCAATCTTGCAACCATAGCATGTGCCAATGTCACAATTATAGTGCTTGTATTTTAGTAAGATCATAAATCTACCACTCAACATGAGTCATGTACAAATTGTGTAGAAAGGAGTTCTGACAATTGCTACATGAACTAATCCAAAGTTTTTGTTTGTCACAAAGTTTCCCCACCTTTGAAGCATCCAAACCAGTCACAAGTATACTAAACAACATTGTAAGCATGAACTCCAACTTGAGCATTAGCAAATCTCATGCTCATCATCAAGCACATTGTTGGAGTTTTGAATATTCTTTGGACATGGAGAGGATTTTTGTCACACCTTAAGTATGTCAAAGTAGCATTGGTGGTAATAAAACTTTTATCTCTCAATTATGGTAGTGAAATGGAGATCATAGGGCATATGCTCTTGTGGTTGAACAAAAGGGATGAAGGCAAGAGTTACAAGATGAAAACAAGGATGAGTACACACTTCTAGTCAAACTCATGATCACATCCAAATTTACATCTTATAGTCCTTGAAAAAAACATTCCAAATTCGTGTCAATATTTTTAATTAAACATTTGGTCCTTCACATGATAATGTGAAAGAACGAGAGTTGAATTTTCCCCCACACCATTGCATTTTTTTTTGTAAATGGTCATAATTTTTAACCATTACACCTATTTTTGCAATGCAAGGGCATCATACCGCAACTATTGTCAAGAACCTTTTAACAAAATTTGATTCCAAAATCTTGTTCCAAAACATCTTCATCGAAATGCACTTGGGAATCATAGAAGGTCTTCCCTTACATTCCCACACTTTTCATTCACCTTGGGAATCCGTTTGGGCCATGTCATATGACAACTTCATTCTCAACATGTTTTCATTGTTTTACCCCAACCTTGTAAATGAACCCAAGGTTAAAGGTCTATCAATTATTGACTAAGTGCTTGTGATGTTATTTTTGACTATTGATACACAAAGTTAGACTCACATTTTTCACCATCTCCTAGAATTGACGTTAGTGATGTAGGTCATCATGCATGTCCAACACAATGTCAAATACACCTTCCCAACACCTAGAATTAGGATTGGTATTAATTTGTTGGCACCTTTTTATTGCATCAACAAACTTCACATTGTGGATTTTATAGTATTTTTTTGTTGAAATGTTGGTTAACTAAATGCACTTTCTCCACCAATTCAATTAGAAATTGCATGTGTAAGCATCACCAATTTAATTTCATTAGCGTTTCTTTAAATTTTTATTTAATGCATGATAACATTCAATTTTACAACACAATCAAATAAGTTCAAGCTCCAAGTTTACTTAATTAATAACATGCACCCAACTAACATCCATTTTTATATATTTCAACAAATTATAAGTAGAAATGATAAATGGGTTTTTTGTAACAATACATTTATCATTGCAATTTTGAAGTTTGCATAATTTTTTTGTGTACGAAACATCCCAAGGGAAAAAGAAATCTTATGTACAACAAGCACAAACTAAAACATGTCCTTCACATTTTTCCCTTCTATAGTATTATGGTATAAATATATATATGGCAACATATTCAATAGCAACAGGTTATCTTTGAACATGTGATAAAATGGTTATCATTTGCATTTTAATGTAAATTACATCCTATGATTATTATAGTTAGATTCTTTGGCTATGATTAAGTTTTACATCAAAAGCTCTCGTTGTGCATCCTAATACTTCGTTAACTCACCTTTGGCATTCCTCATAACAAGATGATCCATGTATGCACACAAATCATTCAACTTTTGGTCTTACACACTCTAATTTTTGCACCTTCATTATTATAACCACAATCACATTTGTACTTGCTCATAATGTGTGGAAAAATTTGTCAATTAACGAAAGACAATTCACAACTACCTAGTTTCTAGGTTGAAAAAAAGACACTTACCAAAATTCCTACACATACTACCATGATACATCCTAGATAAAAATATGACACAATATGTTTATTATATTTCTAACCCAAATGCAACCATATGTGACATGTAACTTTGTGTGCAAACATTTAAAAATTATGATTTGTGTGTGACTTGGGGGAAGGGGGAGGGGGGTGGGAGGTGGAATAATGCACTTGGTGGTTCAAAACCAAAAGCAACAATATAAATGCACTTTAATTTTGACTATCAATTTGAAGTTCAATTCCATTTCTCAAATTTTCAAAAAAAATAAATAAATTGTCATAACGTATGCCACATGGAAAAAAACCATGTTTCAACAAATACCATAAACTTGACATGTTGAAATTTTCACAAGTTCAAGTTTGGTCCATGGTATTACTATATTAATATTGTCAAGGTGATGTTTTCACAAAAAACTTAAAAACAACTTCCTGGCCTTGTAAAAATAAAGTAAGGAAAAAATTCAGCAAATATATGATTAAAAATAAACAATTATTTAATAATAAAATTGAATTGCAAGCCAATACATAAATTAAACTTTACATAACCCACAGCTTGTGTTGGTGAAATTGCAGAACATGCGCCCAATGGCCTCTATTTATACTTGTTTATGAAAGCTTCTAGATGGTAGGTCTTTTTTAAAAGTTCCAAACTTATTTTCTTAATAAATAAATTAAAAATAAAAATATCTATGAATCTTGTTTATATATGGTTATAACTACTTTTTCTATAAGGTATATATTATACATGCCTAACAAACTTTACCTTATTTTAACACATATTTACACAATACATCTTGAATCTTCATCAAATCATGTAATGTTTTAAAATGAGGTTCAAAAGTGCACATTAATTGAAATTTGTGTGTTTTAACCCCTTTCAACCCTCAAGGGCTTTGTAACATGGTCAATTTGCAAAATATATCAACTTATAACATGTGGCACTAAAATTGAGTTTCCACCATTTTCAGTTTAATTGAATAGACAAGGATAAAGGTTCACCTTTAAAACCTTACAAATTCATGCAATTTGTAAAAAACTAACAACATGGCAAACTATTTTTAGCATAATTACCATGTGAAATTTCTACCTCAATTCCAAATTTTTGTGGGTGTTTTGGTTTTTTGGCTTTCAACAAGACAAAATGAAAAATTATTTATTATATTTAAATGTCCATTACAACGTAACAAAATATGTGCAAGAAACCTTACAAAGAACAAGATGGTGAATTTATATGCAAAAATTATGATGTAGTTCAAGAGGCAAACACAAAATGAGCTTACATAATTTTTTTGATGTGGTTCAAAAAACAAAAGGTGATTTAACCTTGGATACGTCATTGCTAGTATTGGATGCATTGTTAATATTGAAGCTTCTATCACAATAGAATGATTCACAAAAATAAAATCATGAAGCTCATGCTTTAAATTGATAACAACCAATTTCCTCCTTTCCACCATATTTTTCAAATCAACAACATTTTTTTTTCTTAAACTACATACTCAAAACCCTAATAATAATCTTGTTGGCATATTTGAATTGTTGGAAAAGGTGTTTTCTAAACAAGATTTCCATGTCTGAAAACAAATGTAGCACTCTTGGAATTTAATAGCTCAATGGATGTGTCAAACTACTTGTGACCATTTTACCAACACATATTTTGTTTCAAGGATTGGACTACCACTTTGATTATGGTGATCCTTTGATGTTATTTGTAGGTGTTGCAAAATCAACCCATACTCATAACTAGGCTTTAATTATGGTGATCCTTTGATGTTGTGTGTAGGTGTTACAAAACCAACCCATAAGCATAACTAGTGAGCAACATGCATTAATTATCTACACAATGCATTTTATCTTTATTAGGAAATTGTGCAAACTTTGCTTAATTCACCTTGACACCCTTCCTTTTAGCCACAATCCCCTTTGCAAACATCAAGCAAATTATCATATTTGTTTGGCTTCTTTAATATATCACACTATTAAACTATTTGATTTTTGTCTTTATTTTTGGAAGGTTACCATCTACTTTAAACTTAAAACCATTATGCCCCTCCTTAATTAGGACCCCATGGTTTCATGCATTATGCATTTGTGGTGTATTTGTTAATACCAAACTTTCTTGAATCCAAGCCCTCACTATACAGCCCCAAAACAATCTTGAAATGCTTGTGTGATAGAACATGACACATTATCTTTTTCGAGAATAATTTCAAACATTGGTTCTTGTAGTTTTCCATGGACTTTGAAACAATTGATGTGTGTGCTTGCAATATTAAATGAACATGAAGGGACCAAATGTTGAAAACAAAATAATCATAAAAAATTCACCTCAACACACACAACTTACCTAATGAAACCAAACAACCTAACAACATAAAAACTCAAAATTTATAGATTGAAAAGATGAAAATGAACTACAAACAAATAAACAAAACAAATTTGACACATTGTCGAAATTGCATGCACATTTTATAGTTTACAAAAGAAAACATAAAATTTATATCAATGACCACCGATACATTTTGTATGTGATTGATGACCATCATTATATACACTCATCATCACCTTATATTTATTAGTTCAATTAATGGTGGATCTTAGTAGTAATACCACGTTTCCATAAAGGATCAAACTTCCACTTTTTAGAAATTTTGAACATTTTGTCCATGTTCACATTGTTAGGGGGTACTAAAACCTTAAATGGAGACTTGTAATTCTAGTTTGTGGCCCAAACAAGATCCCTAATTTCATAAATATGTATTTTTTATGATTATTGCAATTTATTTTTTTGTTACACCCAAACACCCACATTGCAAAAAATGAAATAGAACAATCACATTTCAAGAAAATCCCATGGACATTGGGCCTTTTTTAGGACAATGAACATGTCCAAAAATTATATGTGCTCAATGATGCTTTCACTTTATAATATGAATTTGTCCTTTTTTTTGTGGAAAAAAACACATTTTGGCCATTTTGAACCATGATAATACAATTTCAACTTCTAAATGTTCTTAGATTCAAATGTAGAAGGTAAGAAACCCAATAGTGTCTACTACCTACAATAGTTCATTCAATATTTAATCTTTTTTTGTATTTTCATGAAATGAAATAACATGTTCATTCTAGGTGCAAGCTCTTTGTCATTAATAATTTCAAGTGTTGTAAAATGATATTTACAAAATTTATTAGTGTCCATTTTCATAAGATTGTTCACATCTAAAATTTATGTACATCATTTCGCTTGGTTTATAGCACTCACCCCCATTACTCTTGATTGACATGATAATTGACCACTAAACTATGCTCCTTAAACTCAATTACAATCATTATTGTAAAATTCCTCCACAAGTTTTTCAACTATCAAATGTTAAAGGTATTATCGTAATAGTTGTCTTTTTGAATTCAAAAAGGGTAAATTTAATACCGTAAAAAAATCAAATGCTTCACATGACAAAAATTGGTTGTCAGTTATTAGTGAAATTGGAATCCAACATATATATGAAAATATAATAAACCTATGGAAGGTTTTCGATAGTGATTAAAATTTGAAACCTAAATATTTAATATCATCATCTAAGGTAAAATTCAACACATTCAAAATGAATAATTAATTCTTTTCAAAACATATCATTCATTTTTCCCCCAAAAAAAAAATTGTTGATGGGAACTTAAAATTCTAATGAAGATCATTCAAGGTATGAATTCATGTAGCTCAAACACATGGATGTATACATTTTGAAGTAATTGCATTATGTTAAAATTAAAATCAAAACCAAGATTATTTTATCAAGATCAAAAATTGATGTTACATCTTCCTAGGTAAAGGTGAAAACAAAGCAATTGTCTTATGCAATATGTTTTTGAAATACATATATGGATTGTGAAAGTGCACGAAATTGTGCAACATTTTTTTATTCAAAGCATTGTGAAATTTTTTTGTTTGAAGTAGAGTTGTATATCATAGTATTGAAGAGTCATGGCTTCTCAAACTATGATTTTTAATACGTTCCAACATATAGGAAGAAAGGAGCATGAAGCATTGTGACATGAACAAAATAGTTGGTAAAGAAAAATCATAGAGCTAGTTTGCAAACAATTATGGAAAAAGTCAAGCATTCAATTTCATATCGAAGTTACAACCTCAAATTGTCATGCCCGTATGCACAACCTCATGCATGATGGCCGGTTACGGGCATGCCCGTCATATCTTTTAGGGTTATTGTATGGTTGTAAGGTTATGAACGTTTTTAAGTGACTGTGCGCTATTAGGTTTAGGGTTTCAGCTTTTGG
>Ga0116229_10003188_pt1 | contig 26912 bp, 13 predicted proteins | sample S1TSphgellanicum_3_FD_87313 | JGI IMG/M metagenome (GOLD analysis project Ga0116229, IMG submission 87313) | Host-associated microbial communities from peat moss isolated from Minnesota, USA - S1T2_Fc - Sphagnum magellanicum MG | ecosystem: Host-associated > Plants > Peat moss > Unclassified... | reverse complement strand
TTGTGGTCAATGTTTGTTTTCCATTTGAACTATAAACAATTCAAGACCTTATAAACAATTCGAAACTTCAAAATGTTTATCGTCCCATTGGGTTAAAAATTATGCTTGACAATGTGTTATAGTTTTAATTTTGAGTAATCCAACATTTCATGTAAAGTAGTCTTCTTATAAATAACGTTTAACTTTTTCAAAACCTTTTGATTTCTAACTTTAGTTTTTTCTAGGGCAAATTGCCTCCACTTTAACCAAATTGGACCCTATATCAGCAAGTTCAATTGGACCTAGAAAAAGCTTTTGAATTCCATAGTTAAAAGATTATCCATATAAATAATCTTTGTTATGCATATGTCTGTTGTTGTGGCACATGTGTGTGGTGAACAGTAAAGGTGATAATTATGTTTCAATTCTAAATTATGATGTTAATTACTTCATGGTGTGTGAGAAAGTTCAATTTTGAATGTTGCTTTGTAAACAAGTGAAAGTGTGGTAAAATATATAATTCAATTATCTTGGCAGTCTACTTATCAAGCTAACAAGAAATAAGACTAAAACCCATCATAAAGTTATTATGTATTTAATATTTTTACTTAAATGATGAAAAACAAAATACTTTTTCACTATCATGAATTTATTTTTAAATTTTACGTTGTAAAAGTAGGTTTCAAGTAGACTTTTTGAAATGTAAGTAGCTTTTGAAGCCTACTTTTTGCATAATAACATTTGTTTCAAATATGTGTCAAATATATTCTACCAAAGAGAAAGTAAGATTTATTTATTTTCCTTCCTTTGAATATACAATGATTTTTATGTCATTACTTCATACAAATCTATTTCATTAAATTTTTTAATGAAAAAGTACTTTTGAACACCATATCGCCTAGTCAAATTCAAAAGTACTTGTTCCCTACTTTTATCATTCCAATTTTTTTCAAATTTTGTATTCAACTTAATACAAACCAATGGAAAACATCATGGTTTCAAAATGAAATTTAAATAAAAATTGAATCTACTTTCTTGTGTTTTAGTGAAAAATTGTCTTTTTTTAAACTTGATATTTTTTTGTCAATTTTTTTTGTATAAATTACCATGCTTTCACCCAAATGTAGTTACTAGTGCTTGGATTATAATAGATCTCCCAACTACATGTTTTTCTTTTTTAGTCCATGAATGCTTGAATTGTTGGTGAATAATGCCAAAGGTGGTGTGACATATCTAATTTTTACATGAAAATGCAAATGATGTTTTGTGGTTAATAACTGAGTGGTAGAGTTGAATGACATTTGTGGATTGATGGCATCATTTTAGATGTTTTGGGGTGATGGCAAATTGAATACATTTTTATATTGATACATCATTAGATGCTCAAATTGCTTAGTGAATGCAAAGGTAGATGTTTCAATTTCATTGTTGGTTTCAATTTTCATTTGTTTTGAGTGAATTTTTTTTTAGGTCTACCCATGTACCTGCTTAACCTAGCTACCTTTCATTATTACTAATCATGTAGTTGTAAAATCATAGTCATATGAGACTAAAAGTCTTATAATCATGACTAAAATCACATATCATTAAGTCACGTCATTCAATGACTAAGTTTGGACACTATTCACAATACGTCCTAGTCATGGATGTTATGTTTTGGTGTAATGAATGAATTATATTCAGGGTATGCACTATAAACATAATGCATGTGCCATTTAGCCAATCAAAAAAGCTTGACACCAATAAAATAACTAGGAGCCTACCTACCTACTTAGCCAATATTAGGTAGGCTATTATACCGTAGCTTAAAATATGTTGCCTATTATAACCTTTTCTAGCTTAAGATAAATTATAATAAATTATTTTAATTATAACATTTAATTACAATAATTATATAGTATATCTTTCTTGAACAAATGGCAATTGCCACTTATTTTATGGCCAATCTAGTTCTTTAAACTACCATGTGGTTAAATCCAAACAACCCATCAATGGGACATTTGATAGCACTTGTGATTGTTTCAAATGTAATCATAAATGTAATTGCAAATTGGGGTTCCATGTGATATTAATCATCATCCATGAGAATGGATGAAATTTTTTGGGGTAAGGTTCACAATTACATTTTTAACTTCATGGCCATGTGTCATGTCTTTTGCAACTAATTGTCTTATGGCACTTGTCTAAAGCGACTAAGGGTATTTCTATTTACATGTGTCCATTACGACCACAAATGGATTGTAAATTTAGTCATTGATTTTCAAATCTCTCTTAATGAGGTTCCAAAAACCTTGTTTGTAGACTTAGTTTGACCATTTCCTTGTGAATAGTAAGCAATAAAACTAATATGTTTAAGATAAAATGATTAGTAAGGTATTTGATAACATTGTTGCTAAAATGTGTACCTTGGTCAATGTTAATGGTCAATGGACATCCAAATTGGATAAAAATGTGTTTCTATAGAAAATTAATAGTCATAGCAACAATGTTGGTGCAAAATGCTTGTGCTTCCACCCATTTTGTTACATAGTTAGTGGCTATTAAAATGTATTAATTCCCTAATAATCTACTTACATTATGTTTTATTAGTTCAATGAAGTCCAAACCCCATATTTGAAATGGTCCTTTGGGTGAATTGGTAACCAATATTGCTAGTATCTATGTCAATAGGTTACTTATTTGTTAACATTGATCACAAGTTCTACAATATTCATGAACATCTTGATTCATAGGTAGTCACTAATAACCAACATCCCAAGATTCTTTCACAATTATGTCAAAGGAAAAATGCCCTTTGCAACTCCTCCTTGTTACTTTTGCAACACAATTATGGGTACCTATTCTAATTGAAAACTTGGTGGGGGTGTATGCACTATCTATAAGTTGATTTTAGGTAGATATAGCACTCACAAGAGTCACAAATAAGTTTTTATAAATGATCCATATGGATATGATTTAAAATTTTAAGATTTTATTAGTGTAATTTTTGATTACTAAAGTTTCAATCCTTTATGAAACCTTTTAAAACTAGGTCAAAACCTATATTGAAAAATGTTCCCATTACCTAATATTGTGAAATCACTTTGAAAATCCTAAAGAAAAACCCATAAAATCCATAAGAATAAAAGCCCATTTAAATATTTCAATTATGTACCCATTGGGCACAAAAGATTTGACAAACGAAAAAAAACTTATTTCAAAAAGACTTTTGAAAACAAGGTCCAATTTTGACCCTTCAAAAATCCATAATTACCATTTGGTTAAGGTTTCACAAAAAAAGATTTCATATTTAACTTAATGATTTCATTCTTCAACTCATGCTTATGAACAATTTGGAATGGAATTCAATATAAATTATTGAATTTCTTAACAACCTATCCAATTGATTAGTCCATATTTTTTTAATTTCAAAAACACACTATTCATAATGAATGCATTATTTTCAAAAAATAATTGTGCAAATGTCTTCATAATAGGGTTATCAAAACTGACGTGATGTGCCCATTTTGCATTGGGCATCACGTTGGTGTCTATCTTGACACGTCTGTCACATCTATCAAGACAAACACAAGAAAATCCTTAGCCATATTCAAGCTACCCTCATTACAATTGGCGACCAAAAACCAATTATGGTCAACAATCCTGCGGCAATTGAAAATTTTCGGTTGCCAATCCTATGGCAATTGAAATTTTTTGGTTGCCATAGGTTTGGCAACTGAATTTTTTTCATAATCATCTTTTCAATGTGTCATTGTGGCCTTGCCAATTACATGAAAGAATATCTTAAGACAAAAGAAGAATTATGAAAATTTCAATATTTCACCATGCAAAAATATTATCTTCAAAAAAAAATCCTTTAAAAGAAACCAAATTCCTTCAAGATATCACAACTCTATCACTAATCCCAAGTTTCAACACAAACCAAAATATCATCTTTCAAAAATCCTCGCATAAAAATTAGACCTATTACATGGGCATTAATGTAACCATAAACATGCAAACTGAAATTGCTGTTTGTAGTTAGATAGCACCTTATGCAGCAGGATTTTTTTTGTGCACTCCACACAACAAAAATCCTGCTGCATAAGGTGCACGCAGTGGGATTTTTATTGTGAGGTGCGGTGCTGCTTCTCATGTCTCTCCACGATGGAAGAAAATTTGGCTGGTTCTTGATGCTGGATTAAGGCCGCAGGTGGGCGGGCGCTTGCCGCTTGCAGGGTCCATGTTCTTATTTCAGGAATTACCTCACACTACACTGTTTATAAACCATGAACTTCATGGAATGTAGTTTGTTAGGAACAAAATAAGGATGCTATTCTTGCTATGTCCAGATGTCTAGACCTAGGTGCACCTATCTAGAAAATATTTGCACATCCAGTCTCACAAGGTGTGTGGATCAGTGTAAATTTGTGTGTTGTGCAGTTATCACAATTTATAAAGAACCATTGGTTCCAAATTTTTAAATGTTTCAAAATTAGAAAGCCACCAATTCTGGGTTTTAAAAAAAATCAGAATGAAAGTACTAACAATTCTGGTTACTTTCAAAAACTCAAAAAACTGGTTGTATCGTTGAAAGAAGCAATAAAGAACTGGCAGTTATACAGGCCGTTATTCCATGTTTTAAAATTTTTAGGACAAACATGACAAACATGATTATATATCAGAATTGGTTCTTTGATTTGTTTTGAAGACCACAGTCATGGACTAGTAACTGGCTCAAGTGTGCAAGTTACCAGACATAACCATCCAGTTGAAAACTGAAATGCTCTCTTTTCATCCATGCCAAGAGCAGTTGTAAACTCTCCATCCAAGCAACAAAGGGTCACAGGATCATTTGCCTAATGAGGTCTCATGAGGGTGGTACCTTGTGCTAACTAGTAGGTTGCGAACAAACCAGAGGTCACAGGTTATGGGTTGTAACTTGCAGCCTGACATCCAACCAGAGCATGGAGATTCTCACACGGGATGGTTATGAGGCCTTGAAGAACCACCCTGATAAATGGGGGCGGGTGGGGCTGTTCCTGTTTCTGGTAGTCTCACAACACTTGAATATGAAGCTGGCTCCCAAGGCAAACCACAATATATTTGCTGGGGTTTAGGCCCAGAGTACTTATTATAGGACTTCAGACATAATTCATACATATGTCACAGTTCCATATCATGATATAGCCAGTACAATACCCCAGAAAAAATGATTCTTATCATGATGCCAAAGACTCTAGAATCTATACTCCTTCCCTCCTCCCCCTCCTCTTATGTGTGTGTGGCACTGAGAGTCCTTCTCTTGTGTGTGTGAGTCGTGTGTTTCGTGCCAAAGTTTGCCAGACTCAGCTTGGTCACTGCTTCCAGAAGGCCTTTCTTAAGAGACTATGAGACAGCTTTGAACTAGCTCGTACTCAACTTGGTCACTGCTTCCAGAATGCCTTTTGACATGAGACTCTTGAGAACTCTTGCTAATTAGCTTTGATCACTGCTTTTAAAGTGCCTTTTACAATAGACTAGGAGGCAGCTTTGTACTTGTGTTTATGAGTCGTGATAATGGTGGTTTAGAATGCACTAGAGTGTGGGTACATGAGCTTGTACCACTGACACTAGTGTTCCAGTACACTACTACCTTGTTAAGAACAGTACATAATAGCAAGAGGGTTAGAGGCCCAGAGTGAACCAGCACTCACCAAGGTTTTTTTTTTTCCTTTCAATTTTGTGGTTTTGAAAGTTTGGCAAATTTTTCTTCGATTTCTAGCCATTTTTGGAATTTTTACAAAAAGTAATTTATTTCGTTGCCACAGTGCGAAAGTCCCCCTCCCCCCTCAAACAAAAAAAAGCCCACTGCCACCAGCACACCATGAGGGATGAATGGTAAGTGCTCAGGAAACAGTTTTCTGTTGTGTTCCAGTTGCCTAGCTAACCATGGTTGCTAGCTCAGTTGCTTTTTATGCTAACTACCTACTCACATAGCTCAGTTGGGTTGTTAGTAGATACGTAGTAAAAACAGCCCTTAATTATGTATAAACCACATACTTACCTAGTAGTTGCCTATTTTCCTACCTATTTCCCTACATATGGAACCTAGTTCCTACATAATGGGTTCCCAACGTCAAACCAGACATTAAACTCAGTTGAAGTCCATACACAACTGGGGCATCCAGTGGATGTTGTGCTGTTGAGTCCTCCTTCACTCTGGTGGGCTTTTCAGGGCTTTCCAGCAATGTGTGAAAACACTGGAGTTACATACTGTAAAGTAAGTTTGCCAAGATTGAAGTTCAGCATTCTCACAGTAACCTACTTTTGCCTGTTGATTTTTGTCACCATTTTTTTAGTGTGCAAACTTGGAAGCCAACTGTCTCATTTAATCAACAGTAGGTACTCGATCAGTCCGTACATGATCATGCTACTGTTAGTCACCTGAAGCCTTCTCTGATTTGGAGGTTGCTTGCTAATCAGCACAGCTGGAAATTTCTATCCATTGAATATCCATTTCATAGTTGTGCAAATTGTGTCTAGTTTGGACAAAGTATGACAGCATACATAGAAGTATGACAGGATACATGTGAATAGGTAGATAAATACAGGAAAAACACCCAGCAAGGGAACAAGAGAAGAAAAAAGAAAGGACTGAAGTCCAAACAAAAGATCACACTTGAAACTGCAGAATGCATGTTGGGGAGCCCTAAAGAGTAGAAAACATGAAACCTAAGACTTAAACCTATCACTAGTAGCAAAGAGATGGGCAAAAAACTTGTAATGACACCAAGCTTAGAAGAAGCCTCTCCTAGTGATGGCCTGAACTCTCTGGAGAGTCACAGACAGCTTGTGCCTATAAAATGAATGAATAATAAAAAAAGACTGACCTCTAAAGCCCTTCGCTGACCATGCCATGTTAACATATTGGTTAAAAAAGTCATCCATTTGTTAATATAAACATCTAAATATCTCTACTGCTAGAGGATTTACAATACATGTTCTTAATCATTGCAAGGACTTAGTTACTAACTAATGTTGAGTGGCTATTACTTTTTGATTCCCAGGTGTCCATTGTATGGCACTGAGGCTTATATCTGCTGGCTGAAAGAATCAACAGCTTCAGGTACCCAGACTGTTTGAGAACCCATGGGTCTCAAATTAGGGTGGGGTTGGAGTAAAAGTTTAGGTTAAGTTTTGCAGGCAATAATTAATTAGTTAATTATTCACTATAAACATTTAAGAAAATTCTATTAGTGTAAAATTGCAAGCCTAATAAGGAAACCATTTTCACATATCTGACTATTACAGTATTAGCCAGAATCATGTCCAGTGTCACATATTTGACAAATATTGGGTTGTAGATTTTTTTTGAGAGTTTAGGAACATTAACAGTTCTTTTATTTAAAACTTTTCAAAAAACTGGTCTGAAGTTTTTCGTTTAAAAATGTGATGTCTGCCCAACACATCTAATAAGGTCCATCAGGCTTCCTTTTCTTGAGAAACCAAAAGTATTATCCAAAGACTAATTTCGAAAAAAGTTTACAGGCGACATCTTCACTAACGCATTTGGTGGTTTAAGTATTTTTGTTTCAAAGTTCTAGCCCTGGACTCCAGCTATCACTCCCCCAATGGATACAATGTATTCACAACCAGAACCCCTGGATAGTAGCAGCCAAAGTGAACTGGCACCCACCAGTGCACCATCGACCGAATGACCAATATGACTCAGTTGTGGAACCTCACCTGAGCTAATATCTGGTTTCACCTTGGTAACCCATTCTTTAAGACGTAAGTCCTCTATAGCCTACAAGTAGATAGGTAAGAAAATATTTGATTACTTTGCAAATAGATGAAATATACCAGTGTGGGGGCAGTTCATTTTTATGAAGAATTTCTGGTTCTGAATAATAAATAGAATGGTTTCTGCTCCAGTTGGACACAAAATTAATGGAACCAGGAATCCAGTTTCAGGTCTGGTTAGTAAAAAAATAAAAATGATTCTGGTCTGAAATCAAATCCAGTTCTTAGTAACCTGGACTGGAAACGACAGTAACTACTGATTAACCTCTCTGATTAACCCCAGGTTCTAGTCTTTTTTTCAAAAATATTGGTTCCAATTCCACACATAAATAGAGCTGGAACCTGCATTTTGATTTCAGTTCTTAAAAAACCTAGATGTGATTCTGAAAATCAGATCTGGTTTCAATTCAATTTTTTCTAATCAGAACTGAAATCAATGATTGTAACCCGCCAAACTGGGTACCCACCCAACACTGGTTTATAGTTTATACATAGATGGGGGCCATTTTTGCTAACTCTTCTTAGGGTAGTAAAAACAGGTACCGAGCTAACTACCATGGTTAGCTAGGGAACAGGAACCCAATAGATAGCTGTTTCCTTTAGCACTTACCATCTGGAGGGTGGTTGTTCACTCTGGCCACCAATGAAGGGTTTAGGGTTTAGTGTCCACAACCAATGTGTACCTTGCTGGTGCGTAGCAAACATTTGTTGTGTTACTCAACCCATAAGGATCTTGTTGGTTTTTTGGATGCTACCTAGGTAGGTTCTCTACTTGGTTTTTAAAAAAAAGAATAATCACTTGGTAGGTTATCAACAACCTTATTGATAATTGGTTTCTTTTTCAATGTCCAACGAATAAATGGCAAAGTTGTTATGAGTGTTGGCTGATTTTGGCAAAAACACTTGATTATCAACTTGATTATCAATAAGGTTGTTGATAACCTAAGTAACATTTATTTATTTATTTGCAAAGCTAGGTAAAGAACCTACTTGCATAGTAATAAGTAGCATCCAAAAAACTAGCAAGACTCCAGATATGGGTTGGGTGTTGAGTTTTCAAATTTTAATAACCTACCTGGATGATTGGCATTTCATCCAAGTAGGTTATGAATCCTAACACCCAAACCCATTTATGACAACAAATAAATGAATAAAGAAAAACCCCTAAAACCTACCCTATATAGATATTACAAAATGCAATTCTCAAGGTGAGTATTTGAGAACTGATCTATATACATAATAAGTGGTTATTACCAAAAAAAACTAAATAAATTGGTAATTGGGGGTTCAGAGAAATTGATAAAATATGGGTCTAGATTTTTTTTGAAAATTTTGAATTTGTATCCTATGTGGTTCAAATTTTTCGAGAAAGAAACCTACCTAGTTATGAAAAAAATAATAACTGGCCAACAGTGATTCAAACTTCAAACTAAAAATTTCCATTACTTAATGTCTATGTATAATTTGTCATCTAGAGGCATGCACTTGTAAGAATATGCCCATCCATCAAATGCGCACACATAGCACTTTGTGTGTCACTCACACATTGGGTCATGTTGGAGCCAAAATGTTATGCCCAAATCCTACACCAATGCCTACTATATAGTCTTTTCCTTATGTGCAGGCCCCAGGGCCAATAGACAAAACAAAATAGCAAGAACTTCCGAACAATGATATAAGGATCTTGATAAAGTACCTGAATGTTCTACCTTCGTTACAAAAATCTCCTGTTCAACACGTCTGTCCAACTTTCATTTTGCATCTTAAAATCCGCAGCCATTATGAGTTTCTACAGTGAAAATACATATATCCATGCAGAATACTACAAAATGTGGCAGAAGAACAAGCCACATGGCACATACATTGTTGCTGATCAAGCTATTAAGAGGCAGATTGGACATTGGACACTGTTCCAATCATTATTTCCCATCAGATTACAGGATCGGCAGCTATTTTACAGCCCTCCTCTACCACATCTTTCGTTAGTACTTAAGTTTTTTCCTGTGGCTGCAGTAAGTACTTGGCTTTTACCAACTGGAGACAGTTGCTACAAAAAACTCAGTCCTCTCCTTTTAATGTTTGCAGAGTTTTTAAAGTTTAGCTGTACATCAGTACTTATTACTCAGTGTGCCTACCCGTGAAAGTACCGCTCACCTTTCAACTCCGTTATACTGACTTCTTATACTGAGTTTGTCGCCTGTGTTCTTACAAAGAGACTCTGGATTGTTGTTAGGGCATTCGGAGCGGTGCTCACTATGAGACCCTGCAGAAAGTATTTCTCACATCCAAGTTTAGTAATTTAAGTTTTTCCAACACCACCCTATCCCAATAACTCTAAAACGGTGTCTGCAATTGGGTGGGAGGGTACTAATAGCAATCCACCTGGACCAATCATTATGATTAGCCAAGAAGCAGCCGTAGTGTCATTTTTATTACAGTAAACCCCCTTTATAATCACACCCTTGGTGACCACTTTTTGTGTGACACTAATGATTCTCATTCAAATGTGTATAGTCACATTCTGTACAACCCCATACAAGATTGTGACTATGGGCAAAAAAAACCTTGCAAAAAAATCTATAATCACAATGTAGAATAAACCTTCCAAATAATAAAATCAAAGTGTTAATTGTTTAAATCTTTTACATAGGTTACTTTATTATGCATTATTAGATTTGAAAAAGGTTGTGGTTTCTGCCTATTTTAATGGCAAGCACTAAACTGGAGCAACAAATTAAATGTGGCACCGTTTTTTATGCATTTATAGTACAATGCCCAATAGGAAAAACAAAATTCAGATTTTTGTTATTATACCTGCACAATGATTAATGTTGTAGGTATCTTTCTTACACAATAGTTTCAAAGATAAAAACATGTCATGTATTAGTTAGAATCCTCTTTTCAATCCAAAGGTTTAAGGTTCAATTCTTTTTTTAATTATTTTTTTCAACAAATGAAAGGGATGAAAAAAATTATAAAACATTTAAATAATTTTAAAAGTTAATTGCCTTCAAGAAATAATTTTCCCGAGCAAAAGAAAAGTAAGTGCAAGTTTCAAACAAGTTCCCAATGGAGTAAGAAAAGTTCCCTTGTGAAAATTACAACTTCCTTGGGGAGCAATGAATTTTCTTTGAGGAAGAGCGCTAGTTCCTTGAGAAGGAGAGCACCTTCCCCGAGGAACAATGTACTTTTTTTTTTATAGGAAAGGCCTAAGTTCCATGGGGAAACATATGTTCTAAATCTTTTTGTAATCATAATCATCTCATTATTTTTTATATGCTATTGTGACCTATTATTGAAAAGGTTTTGAAGAGAGCTACAACTTTTTAAAAGGAAATGCTTCAATCAAAATTCATATGCAAAAATTACGATCAAACAAAATTTTGAACACATTTGTTCTTTGGCGAAACTTCAATTCTTTCTTAGGGGACATGATTGTTCCTAAGAAAAAAAAACTTTAAGTTGTTCCTTGCGGCAATTTAAACTCCTTCTCTTCAAGGACATGATTGTTTTTCAAGGAAATTATTTTTTAAGTTGTTCCTTGAGGCAACTTAAACTCCTATTCCCCAAGGACATGATTGTTCCTTGAGGAACAATAAATTTCCCCTCGAGAAAGGCCCAAGTTCCCTAAGGAAACATATATTTGAAACTTTGTGTAAACATAACTTTTGCATGTGAGTTTTGATTAAAGTGTTTCCAACTACAAAGTTGTAGCTCTCTTCGAATTTTTTTTAATGATAAGTCATAAACCAATATAAAAAAAAACTATGAAATGACTATGACTACCAAAAAAGACATATGTTTCCTTGGGAAACAATCATGTTCCCAGGGAGGAGTTTAAGTTGCTTTAGGGAGTAACTTTTTTTCTTGAGGAACAATCATGTCCTTAGAAGGAAATAACTTTTTTTCCTTCAAGAACATGGTCGCTCCTTGGGCAATTTAAGCCTTGCTATTTTGGGAACATGGTTGTTCCCCCAAGACCAACTTAAACCCCTTTTTATTTTGGGATTTGTTTTCATCCATTTTGTTTATGGATGAAAAGATAATTTTTTAAAAAGTTCGAACCCAAAACCTTTGGGTTGGAAGGGGAATTTTAACCACAACATTAATTTTTATCTTTTAAACATTATATACATATATATTTTTTAAATCATTCCTCATTGTGAGGGTAATGTAAAAAAAAAATCTGAATGTTTTTTTCCTGTTGGGCATTGTACTATATTGTATTATAATTGTGTTGAGCCCAATACCACATTTGATTTGTTGCACCTATTTAGTGATTGCATGGCTTAATATGATGATTACATGAGTTCCCTGTGTATTTTGTTAACTATATTTTTTTAATTAATTTTTTTTTTTTTCTTGGCAAGTTCACATTTTTTTTGCTTATTTGCACAAAAAAATTATCTTTTTCTTTTCTCTTCAATTGGATTCATTGTTGTTAGTTTGCACACCATGAACACAAACCAACACTAATTTATCAACACAAAGGGTACTACAATTTACCAAACCCTAATATTCTCTCATTATAATCACATTTACTAAGAAAGCTTTGCAAATGTTTTGTGCTATTAACAAGACTGATAATAATTCAAAAAAGTAGTGTTTCTTACCAAAAGGGATGGTTGCCCCCCAAAAAAAGTGTGACACAAAGAAGAATGTGACTAAAATGGGTGACTTGGGAAGGTGTTAGGCTTTGCTATGTCTTTAACAGCCTCACCAAACCATGCCAAAACTATTTTTATTCAGCCAAACAACATGTTTTGATTTTTCTTTCTTCAATTTTAATTTGCAGAGCCACAGACTGAAAGTGGAGGTATTGCTCTTACAATACCTCCACCCACAACCCATATTTGGGCCTTCATCAGTGTTTTACAAAAGGAACATACAATGTGACTTATCTCCCATCCTCAGCCATAAACATGAAAAAATGGCGACAGAAATAAGTGAAAGAATATTTAAATATCACCACCTGGCCCAATCATCATTTCCACCAACAGGCCTACTTGAAGTGCCCTGTGTACATACTATGGGAAAATTTACAGGCACAAACTGAGATTCACAGTATTTGACTTCTATTCTTCATCCAAAATATATTGTACAGGCCATTTTACGGCTCTGTGTGAACATGGTGGAAGCACTGACTTCATTGTCTCTGCCACAGGAAGAGAGTTCAGAGCTCTCCTATACTGAGTTTGTTGGCTCTGCCCCTAAGGAGAACACTCCCCCATAAAGTTCGTTTGGTCACACATCTTGAGGAATGTTCACCAGGTGTTGACTATGAGGTGTGACTTGATCTTTTGGAACTTCAAGGAACAATTCCTTGTATTTTAACTGTTGCTTGTTTGAACTTGCCTCTTAGTTCAGCTATGAGTGAAGCTTGTTTGTTCCTGTGTTTTCGTTTTCTTGGAGGTAATTTTGCAAACCCAAGATGCGAGAGCGATTCCAATTGTGGTGGTGGGTCTTTCAAAGATGATCATAATGAAAACGTGTGTACAATAAAGAGTTCTGACTGCTAAGTTTTGTGAGAGGTGATAGTCTGTTCAATGCTGGATATTGGTGTGTCTCATGAATGCAGGAATACAGTTGACAATGACGAAAATGTTACGCGGGGAAGACGTTAAACCGTTTAGGTTGCAGAGGGGTCAGAGAATCCATCCATCTTCGCAGGCTCCGGGAGGAAGACTGTTGAGAAGAATGTTGTCCAAAGCTCAAGATTTCACTGGGTCTCACCCACAACTGCTTAAAAAACGCGTTGACACTCATGCAGTGTTTTTTTCTAGGAATTTGTCTTTGTAGTGTAAATCCATAATCAACTATATTTATGACTAGATACACAGGAAGATGTAGAAAAATAAAAATGGCGATCATCCACAGGAAGGTTTAGCCAAATTTGACTATAAATCAGATGTGAAGTTCAAATCTTGAGTCGACTATATTTATGACTAGCTTTTTTTCTATTTCTTGTGGTGACATTTTGCCTATTGGCGACAAAGAAAAAGGGGCTGCAAGTTTGAACAAAGGACTTTTCTTTCAGAATATCCCCAAAAGTTGCCATATTTCAAGGAAAAAACAGTTTATATGGTTATACTATTTAGACCATGGTTTCTTGCATTTTGCCAGTAAACAGAGGGCCACTGTATTCACAGAATTCTATTTCTGTGAATTTTCGTCATTTGGTGAAATGTTTTTCAAAAGACAAATTCTGTGAAATATTCCTATTTTCTCAAGAAGTTTCCAAAAATTGAAAAGAAATTCTAAAAAAATCAGCATGTTTCTACACATTGTTCAGGCAAGTAGCGAGGATATAAAAGGATTTTTAATAAATTTCTAGTTTCATAGCTGGTATAGCCAAACATGGGTAAATATCCTTGTCGATGATCGCCAAAGTGGCAACATCACAGAATTGAAGAAAAAACAAACACTGCAGCAGGCTTTCAAAAGAATTCTACTTTCTCTCTCACCTGTAGCCAAATTTTTGCTAATTCCTCTTGTGGATGATCGCCACTGCACTTCCCTCACAAAAGTGAAAAAGAAAAAACCCTGATTATCGACGACACCCTGATCTCTTGTTTGTGAACTGAAAGGGGAAAATTGCCGGAGAAAGAAGAGACAACTGGCGCCGGGGGAAAACGATGATCGTCGGTCAGTTTCGCTTTCTGTTGTTGCAAGAAATTTCGCTGCACTCCTTCCATCGGAGAGTACTGAAAATTTACTGTTCTTCATTACACACGGCCTGGGGCTTTAGTAACAACTGTTTGTATAACAGAGAGGAGGACACATTAATGAAAGGCTATTGTGTGAGAAGGACATCGCCAGCCAGCTTCTTGCGGTCGTCTTCTGCCGGATACAGCTCAGATCTTCGTATAACTTGTAATGATCAGTACATTCTGACACATGATCTCTCCCCAGAGCAAGTGTCACCAGAACAAGCTAGTGATTTTAGTTTTTTTGTGGCGAAAATTCGCCATTTTGCTAAAACAAAAAAGTCCCAGGCAACATGGTCAAGGGAATTTTTTGGGATTTTTTTTTAGAGCCATAATATTTCGATGAAGAAAGTTATGAATTCGCAAAAAAACAATTTGTGATGATTTGGGCAAATTTTTCTAGCTTTTTTCTTTGGAATCGTCATATTTAGCTAATAAATTCTACTAGTTCACCAACATCTAATAGGATTCCTAGATTTTTTTAATTTTTTATTTGTTTTTAAACCAGCTTTGGCTAAATTCTCTTGTGGCTGATCGTCACGTTTGGAGCAACATGAGAAAATTGAAAGAAAAAGAAATGCTATTTCAATCAAGATGGCCTTTTTTTTCTTCCTGAATAAATTTTGTTAAACAAAGAAATTGGGAATTTTTCGATTTTTTTTGGTTTTCTAGTGTATATTGGACTAATAATTTTCCATTTTTTCCGCCAAAATTTCGATGTAAAAAGACGTTAAATTACAAACTGGATCAAACCAGGAATTCCTTTTTCACACCCAATTAAAAATAAAATTCGGAAAAAACCCCAGAATGTTTACTTGAACTAAATTAGTTTTGCTTGTAAAATCAAAGTTGGGAGAATGTTCTAGAAATTACACACTCTCCAGTAGTTTCGCTGAAATAATTCGCACCCTGAAGTCGTGCATTATGACGAATCATGAGCTTCCATGAAACCCATTGTGTAGAGTGAAACATTCTGCGAGCGAGAGCAAAAGGAAGTGCCTGATCCGTGTAACGATTGCTTTTAACCTAACCAGAAAGAAAGTGCCTGGCGTTTTCAGCTTGCACAGGGTTATAAGAATCTGCATGACTGTAGCTGCATGGTGTAGTAGAGTTCCAAGGATTGGGCGTTTAGATCGAATCTGATCTTCCTAAAATTTTAGTACGAAAATTTCGACCAAATTACAGTTGCAGTAGTTATAACTCTACAGGATCTGAATGAATGAAGGAGCTGCTGCTGCTGCATGAAAGCTCAGAAGGGATTGTTGCGTATGATCTGCTGAACTAGAGTGTAACAAACTTCTTACTCCTGCAATAATTTTGCATGAATGCTAGGTGCAGGAATTAGGCTGCTCCTAAAGGGCTTTTGTTTTTTTCTTGAATAGTGTCTAAGGTTTGAACTGGGTCCGTCCCAAACTAGGCTGTCAAGAGTGACAAGGGTCCTGTTGTAAAAAAGGCTTAGTAGTTTCTTCCTCAGATAGAGCTCCATTTTATTTTATTACGTTTTGATCGTGGTCGTCTCGAGTCTCCACCAGAACTAACTGTCAAAAAAAAACTAAAACTGCCATTGTTGTTATCAGTTGCATTAGAATAATTCCAGTTTGTTTTGAAGAGTTTGTTCTATCAGAGGAAGGAATTAGTCTCGAAGAAACAAATCGAAGTTTAGAAGGCGATCTTAAATCAGAAGACTGCCTTTGTCGGAGGGCTATGCATCGGAATATAGTGTATGGCCATTCGGAATGGGAGACGCACAAGTGTTGTTGGAGACATTGTCGACACTTCTTTACAATCCTAGCTTCTGGTGTGAACGCCATTTCTCTTGGTCCTCCAGTCTTCACTTGCACGCTGATCGCAATACTGGTTGCGGGATTTAATCAAGCAGTGGTCGATCGTCGCTTCCCTCATTGGGTGCCGCTCCTTCGCGTGGCGCCTCTTCCTTTCGAGCTCACGTCTCCAGTGGTGGCATTGCTGTTGGTATTTCGTACCAATGCCTCGTACGGGAGGTTTGACGAAGCACGCAAGGCATGGGGTTCAAATGTCAACAGAACGCGAGACCTCGCCAGACAAGTTTTGAGCTGGATCCGAAGTCCAGCGGATGCTGGGAAGGTGGACTGTCTCTTGCGACACATTAAAGCATACTCCTATTGCTTGAAGCATCACTTGACACAAGAGAACACGCTGCGGGAGGATCTCAAGGGGTTACTGGAGCACAGGGAGGTTGAAGCTGTGATGGCGTCAAAACATAGTCCAAATTACGTTTTGCAGGTGATTTCGGAACTCATCAATCAGAGCGAGCTGTCGCAGTGGGAGAAGATTCGGATGGACGAAAACATCACGCAGTTTCACGACAATGTCGGCGCATGCGAGCGCATCTTCAAGACTCCCATCCCAATTTCTTACACGCATGTCACCTCCAGAATCTTGCTTATATGGCACATGACCCTCCCGTTAGCTTTGTGGGAGTCATGCGACTGGCTCATGATTCCAGTCACTTTTCTAAGCGCTCTGGCCATGTTCTACATCGAGGAAGTGGGAGTGATGATTGAAGAACCGTTTTGTATTCTAGCACTCAAGGCCATCAGTGACGGTGTAGCCGAAAGCTTGGATGGCCTTGTATGTTGTCACAAGGAAGCTTCTTTCCGATGGAGCTGCTGCAGCCTCCAACCGAGCATTAAAGAGGACTCGCATGTAGCTGTAATGATTCATTCTGCAAACAACTCCAAATCTGAAATGAACCAAAAAGTCCAGCTCCAGCCCGATTACAGTAGCTAGAATTTTCTTGTCCGAGAGCTGCTGCTGCAACTGATCATGACGTTGCGCCGCCAGCTACATTCATGACTGTCCAATACTGCTCTAACCTTAATGTACAACCCTAATGACATGCAGTAGTGTTCATTGGAAGTAGTCGAACTTCACCAACCCTAGTACACGTTTTTCCTGCAGGTTAATGCGAGCTGCGGATTCCACATGGATCTAGCAATGCAGTAGATTACCTGTAGTTGCAGATTATGTCTACATTCATGTGTAGTTGAAAACCAAATTGGACGGGGATCCGAAAATGGGAAAACAGCTAGGCCATTCTTTAAATTCATGCAGGCCTAACATTTTGCGGGGATCTTTGAGAAGGTAAAGTTGGGCGATGCGAGCCGCTAAGATCAGTTTCGAAGTCACCAACTTGATCAGAACTTTCTTAGCCCGGCCCACTTCATGCACTTTAGACTCGATGTTGCAGGTCAATGTGACGCGCTTTGACATGTTGTAGAGAATGTAGAGCTGGATGTCTGGTTGCCATATTATTAGAGAAACTTTCTTCGCTCACCCGACGTCCAAGTTTGGCTCGATATTGTAATTCCGAATTCGCAGCTAATCGTGCGCACATATGTACATACATTATGAGCCAAACCCAATTGGAATAAAAAAGCTTGAGCGCCTTTGTTCATATATGATATTGTGCTTTGAAATGATTGAGCTCTTGTTACGATCTGCATCGCTGAAAGTCGAACAAGTAGCATATCTGAATTCTAGTTTGTTTGTGATCCTTGATACCTCTTTGATCGGTACTGCTGCTGCATACCAGTTGTAGGTAGGTACTGATTGACGGCTCCTCTTATGAATCAATCTTGGAGCACTCCGGACTTATATAACTTCTTTTATGCAGCAGCCGGAGATCACTCATCATAACATTCAGTCAATTAGTGCAGATTATTTTTTTCTGGAGATTCTGCAACCATGTATGTATACCAACTTTTCATTTAATTAGCATATAGCTTGTGTGGCATGGTCATTTTTTATTGGTTTTATGATTAAAAAGTGTGATCACATATGATGATGTGGCATGTTCATTTGTGATTGGGTTTATGACAAAGAATTGTAATTGCATGGAGTGTTTCATCATTTGATAGGATGTATTCATGTGGCAATAATTTGTCTAACAATACTAGATTAAACTAAGTTAATAAACAACCTATCGTAGGCTAGGTAGGTAGGTAAGTTTAAGATAGGTAAGTGGGTGTACATTATATGCTTTGGTAGGTAGGATCCTAGATTTTTCTTAATTATTTGGGGTTATTCCACCTTAGTAAATTATTTTAGGTTAATTTCAACTATTTTAGATTATTTCACCTTATGCTATTGTAAGCTATTTTCAACTATTCTACTTTAGTCCACTTTCAAATATTTTAGTTGTTATACCCTATGTTATTTTTGGTTATTCTACCTAGTGGATACTAACTCTAATTTTATGCAACTAATATCAAAACATGTATCAAAATGATGTTTCTAACTATAGGTTCTTAGATTTACTAACAATTTTGTTGCTAATAGTCTTGACAAGTCCTTTACCTACATGTACTAAGAAGTTTTAGTTATTAAATTTGTTAATTCTGGTTAGTTTTCCTCAACATGACATCTACATGTTCTATAACATGTAGATGTTATAAATTTGTAAAAAAGAATCATACACAACAAAAATAAGGAGGAGAGTAAATGTTGCCCCTTTTTCGCTTGAAAACCCATTTGAAAAGAAAGATTAAGAATTCAAAAAATTTACACCATCTTTAAATTTGAACTAGTATTGAACATTGTTTAGCTCTCCAACATTAATTTGCTTACGTACCCTTTAACACCACCTTAGTTTATTTCAATTATTCTACCATAAGCTATTCTTAATTATTCTATGTTAACCCTATCCTATTTTAGGTTATTCTAAGCTATTATAAGTTATTTCACCCTAGGAGATTTTTTGGTTATTTTATGTTAGTCTAACTCCAAATTGTTTTATTTTGGTTACAACACAAAATTAACAAATAAAAAAATTGCACAATTCGTAGTGTGGAAAAACTTTATCTATAAATAACTATTACATTGGAGTGGTGTTTCATTATAGATAACCTAGAAATAAATTCACATCATTAAATTTAGTAATCCCCATTTGTTTGGAAAAAACAATCACGCCCACACATGACTTTATTATGTTCAAAAGTGAAAATTTGGTAGTTCCTTTCTACCCTTTCTATTGGTCTTTTAAAATTTTCATAAACATATCAAACTTTAGTATACATTTAAATGTTTATTCATTCAAGATAACCAAGAAAAAAAATTTAAACCACCAACTCCCATAATTCCATTAGCCATAACATATTTTATTCACACTTAGATACATGTACAATTGCAATTATAATATGTAGTTACAATTCAAGTTGAATAAAATGCCACATGGTGTCTAGTCACTTATGAACCACATTACTAGTTGCAAAGATAATTAAATTTTCATTTATCATTGGATGCCATCAATTGTTGGATGTATGATGAGATTTTTCATCTTCATCTTCATCCAAACTAACAATAGTTGTAAGTCATGGCTACAGATGTAACTTAAAACCAATTGTATCATATATGTGACTTCAAATTGTTTTTACATGGTGCCACAAAGGATAGTCACATCAAACGTCATAAAAAAAGGTGGTTTCGACACAATTTGCAAACACATCTTGATATGGACAAGATTCTTTGTAGTGATTATTTTATATTTTTAATTACCTATTCGAACCATGTATAGATATTTGACAAAATTTTCCAAAATTTTGGTCAAATCTTGTAGTTGGAAATCCTTAAGAACACTTGATTTTAACACTAACAATTTATAATATAGCTTTTTGGCTATATACAACCAACAACAAGAAAAGGTTGGATGCATTCTTAGAGTCAATTGTTTTATAACATTGTTGAATTAATTCAAGTTACATGGATGTTTTGGTTGGATTTCGAAATAGGTATCATTAGAATCAAACAATAATAATAGTCATTTGGATGGTGAAATGTTGAACCTAAAAGGGCAAAAAAACCCATGTGCTAATTGATCCATTTACATTGGACGAACAAGTTCAAATTGCTAGAATGTCATGAAGCCTTTACCAAGTTTAATGGGCTACAACTTAAGGTATGTTAAGATCAAACCTAATTAAAAGTCTACAAATGGAAATTAACACACAAAATGTGAAGACCTAAAACAATGAGGTACATTAAAAGGTCTTCATGGAATCAATGTTTACAAAAGCAAAAACCATGCTGTACATTTGTGGTTTTCTACAAGCATGCTGTCACCCATCTTGGTGCTACTGAATTTGAACACAATGCATGGCATTACAAACACATTTATGGATGAATTATTTTTTTTGTTGTGGAAAGAATTGTTGCCAAAGGACAGATGTCGACCATAAGCTATGTGGTTCAAAAGATAACTAAATCATTTGGTTTAACTTATGAATCAGTACACAATTGTACCAGTGGTTCTGTGTTTTTTTGAAACCATGTTAATGGGTTCAAATTCTTTAAGGTGTTCCAAAATTCTATCATAGTGTCACCCTTTTTTGTACTCTTTCACCTAGTCCTATTTTACCATACTTGGGACACAAAATGGATGATATTGATGGAATTTAAAATAGTGATGGTCTAAAATATTGTATTGTAAAATATTTGACACTTTTGATTCATTAATATTGATGGGAATCAAACTATAAGGAAAAAATAACTTAAAAAAAATACTAGGTCATTTTCATCATGTGTCATACACCTTAAAAGATTTTCACCTTAATGTGTGTCCCAAATGCAAAGCTAGTAGAACATTTGTAGATGGGTCAGTTGTAGTTCCATAAAAAACACTTAAGCACAAGTTCCCTCTTATTCCAAAACTAATATGGATGTATAGATGTAAAACAATGGTAGAATTTTTGACATGGCACAAAATGGGAAGTAGTTCAAATGACATGGTTCATAATGTGGCAAATTTTGCCACTTGGAAATACATTGACAAAAAATGGCTAGAGTTATGTGCTTACACCTTAGATTGGGGTTGGCACTTTATGGGGTCAATTCATTCAATGCCATTCAACATGCCGTGTGGTGTTGTTAAACTAAAACCTCCTGTGACTGAACAGCGGGTCACCGCACAATGGAGCTATATTGTTTCTGATCCTAATTTTTGCAACCATCACTGGTTTGGCTGCGCATTACTCTCCTTTACTATAGGAATGCATGGCGGCTACCACTGGAGGACAAAGGAGGCTCATTGTGCATGAAGAAGACAGCGCACAATTATGGTTTGGGGAGGGGCTGCAATTATGATTTGAAGCGGTGGAGAGCGCATGGCGGCGGAGGAGCTAGCAATTCAGAGGCTAGGAGAAAGGTTTTGAGATCGCTGATGGTGGGGGGTGCAGGAGGAGAGAGCTGCAGAAGAAGTAGAAAGTTTTTTTTGAGAGAACATGAGGTTGGTGTGGGCAGATTGTGCTAGATGCTCAAAGGGAGGTAGATTGAGGAGTAGATCGGTTGGTTGGTAAGAAGATTGGACTGGTTACAGACTTTTTCTGCTGCGCCAGTAGCCAGCCAAGTACTTGCAATTGGCATCAGGAAGCATAGTTTTGAGGGAGTAACGGAGTGAGAGTAGAAACCAGAGATAGATTGAAGTTGTTTTGCACGAGCTACTAGGATCTGTGAGGAATGCCGGGAGGATGTACCTCAGCTGTCTGAGCATTTTGACGTTTTTGTACATATTTGCACCTTCAATGTTTGTAGTACATGAACTTCGGGTCAAGAAGAGTGCTGTCAGAGTCTTGCTGTTGCATTCTGTTGAAGAAACAGGTTTGTGATCTTGTTGAACATGTGCATGCCAAGAGTCACTGGTTGAAAGGCTCTAGTCCTGTGAGCTGTCCGATTGGTGGCAGATCGGCAAAGATCGAAGGCAATCCGAGTCTGTACATGCTGTGAATAAAATTCAAGTTCTGAGTTCCATGATCAGGGCGGTGAATGTTTCAAGAATGCAAACTGTGTATATTTGAAGATCTAGGTGTGCATACATATTGAGTCTTGAACATAGTCTGAGAGAGAAAGAAGATCGGGGGCCGCGATCCAGTTTTGGGACCTCAAAATTTGAGCTCCGTGAGGATCTGTGTCTTGCCAGGGTGTTCGATTAGAATGTGCACCCTCCTTTTTGGTTACACTCCTTCCATGGTTGGTGACTAAAAGATATTTTTTGATGTTGGCCTTCATAATTTTAGCCAAGGAGTCATGCACATCTAGTATTGTTGATGTTTACTTGCAACCTTTTATTGGATAGTTGTTAGTTTTATGGAAAGGTATTGATGTGTTGGATGCATACACAAGTGGAAAATTCAACTTCAAAGCAATGTGTATGTGGAGCATAAATGATTTTCCAACATATGATTTGTTTATAGGTTGTGTGACTAAAGGGCATCCCACATGCCCTTTGCTAGAAAAAAAAGAAAATGGTGTATTATAGGGCATGGAAGTATTTGTCAACAAATCAACGAGCTCAACAAGCCTTCAATAGAAAACAAAGTTGTGCACCTATTCAAATGTCTACATAACAAACTATTTGAAGTGTAAATGAAAGGATGTCATGACAACACAAGGAATCAAATGCAAAGAAAATTGGATTTAAATACTATATAAATTACATGGCATTAGATGAAGAATCATTATGTTTGAACTCCCTTATTGACAAGTAGGTGACTACAACTTTGAACCTGTTTGATTTAGGTTGTATATTTGGTTGGTTAAAACCTATGAAATATTAAAATTAACCTAAATGTAGGAAGTTCAAATGTGGCATGTTTAAATGAACTTGTCTTTTTGGTGGCAATAATTATTAATCCACATTATATGTAATGCACCATGGGAAGAATTTGTGCTAAAATGTTCTGAAATTTTTTTTGGCATCAAATAAATTGCGGCAATGTGGGAAGATTTGAAAAAATGTGGTAGTCAGTCGCATTTGTGGTTACGAGCTATAATGCATGTGGGTTTTGAAACTTGTAACTTCATAAGTGTTGAAAAATGAGGAGTATTTATTTATTTTGCATATAATTAGATAGACTTAGAAACTCCAACAAGTTATGTGTCATCATTGAGGAAGTAAATAAGTAAAGATGAAGATATGATCAAGGCAATGAAATCCCATGATTATCACATTATGATGTAAAACATTTTGCTTGTTTGCATGTGTCATCTTATGGAAAATTAAGGGCTGTTAGAAGGCAACTATTCACTTGTGTTGTGTTTTCAAGAACTTATGTGCTAGCACCCAACAACAATGGAGGAGTTCAAGAAAGATGTGGTAATCACACTAATATTGCTAGAACAAGAATTTCCACCCTCATTATTTGGTATGATGCTACATTTGCTAGTTCATTAAGTGAAAGAATTGGCAATGTGTGATTCAATACATACATGATGGATGTGCCCATTGAATGTTAATTAAAAAATTGAAAGGCTATGTTTGGAATAAAATAACACTTAAAATAATATGGCAAAAGGGTATGCATTGGAGGAAACATTAGGGATTTGCACAAAACATTTGTAAGACTTTATAGCAATAAGATGTAGGGCATGCGATGAAAAAGAAAACCCATCAATGTATGATTATTAGTAAGGAATGCAGTTAAGTTCACTTGAAACTTCACCAGGTTTTCAATGAAATTGCCAAATCATTACACAATAGATTTAGTGAATTCATTATGTTCTCTAATGATTGGGGTATAGTTGCTACAAACATATGGATTAACCCACTTAATACAATAATAATGAATTTTCCATATTTTACAATATTTTAAATTAAAATATATTTTTTTCAAAATAAAATTTGTAAATGGTCAACATATAGTCCATACACTACAACAAAAGGTGTCCCTATACACCAAGTGATTTCACTGGATTTTGAGTGAATTCATTGGTTGTAATGAATGAAGACCAGTGAAGAAGTAGTGAATTCATTGGTCTATTGAATGGGGACTAATGAACTACACCCACATTTTGTAGTAGTGATATGGAGTTAACATATAATCCATATATGGTTGTTGGTAGCAAGGTTTGAGAATTGATCTCCAAATATACATTGCATTGTCTTTGCCATCCAATCACCACTTTGTTTTGTGATAAAAAATGTAAAAAATTGGATATATCCCAATTGCACAAGATTGTTTTATAAATCAAACTTTAACATATATTATTTTTTCATATCTTGTTCAAATGAAACAAATGAAAATTCATTTGTGAACTTTGTTCAAAGGTTTACACATGTATATTAAATAAACATACAAAATTCCAAACCATTCAAAGGAAAAAAATTGAATTTCATTGTTTAATAACAATTCACAAAATATTTCTTCATGAGAAAATATGATTTGGCAAGTTGCAACATTATTTTATGGAAAAAATAAATATAAATGTAAAAAATAATTTAAATCATGATTAATGATAAATTTGGTATTAATATTTCATATTACATTATAAAATAAACTAGTATATTATGTAAAAAAGAAGTACTATATTATATTTTATTAATAATATTTTGTAATATATTGGTTATTACATGTTAAGTATTAAATATAATGTTATTATATTTAACAAACATATATAAAAACATGTACACATACACTATATATATAATGCAATATATAAATTAATAAAAAAATTATAAGATTACATGTGAAATTCATGAAGCATATGGCAAATAGAGGTGTGTGTTAAACTATAGAACAATTTGAAATTCTAGTTTTTGTATATTCAAGAGTAAAGTTACAAGCTAGCTAACTAGCAATGTGAATTTTGGGGGATGAGCTTGCTTTTTGATTATATCACCTTACTAGGAAGTGTGATTGGTAATTTAATAATTTAGGTCAACTATTTAGTTTGCAAAGGTTGATGGTTAATGAATATGGACATGTTGACCTTATAGGTCTATTCATGGCTATTAATAGCTATAATTTGTTTTTAAAAATATTTCAAATGATTGCAAATGTAGTATCAATCATGGCAAAACCTTATGTTAGTTTACAACTAGCCTACCTACAAATATGAACTATGTAAAGTATTGTGATAGGAAACATACCACAAAAGACACAATATGGAAAATGTGAAGGAGTGAATTTTTGCAAAGCATGGGTTGATCTCAATCAAAGGTTCATGTGTTCCCATGTGAGTTTGAAGAAATGTCATGCTTTCCAATGTGAATAAATATTACAATTGTTGTCATTATAAAGGACGGGGACAAGATTAATAAATATACACTACACATTTCCGTGCCACCAAACCTAGAAGCAAGGTCACATCATGCAATGTACACATTTGGAAATCACATTTGGGTTTTTCATGTTGAAAACATTTAACAACATTTGATACTGCAATCATAACCACTTTTGAACAAGAATGCATTTCAAGACCAAATGATTAAAGGCCCATTTTTGCAAAGTTAAAATATATTCAAGACCACTATTGTTGTTGTATTGTTGTGTGATTTGGTGAAAGCAAACTTTAGTAGGAGTGGCCTAACAATAAAGTGGGATGAATGCAATTTCACACTTGTAAGTTTTACATCCATGATTCCCATTTTACAACAATCCTTTGCTCTTATAACATGTAGAATAAGTCTTTATCACCAAATTTAGTTGTGGTTCACCTTGAATTAGTTGTTCTTCCTAAAAAAAAAAAGATCTTACACTTACTCCTTAAGCGGGAAAGAGATTATGCATACTTATTGGTGTAAGCTCCCACAATCCAATTAAATTTATAATTTACTCCTATTTTCAAATAATATTACACATGTAAAATTAGTTAATTTAGTAGAATTGATTTAAATTTTAAAAACATTGTAGTAGTGGCAATTCATGTATAACGTTTGGCATTGGTATTGGTAATTACTAGGGTAAACTATTACTAAAACATTATGAATTTTTAGTTCCATGTCATAATTAGATCTTTTGGAAATTCGTACAATTTGAAATGAAATCATCCATATTAATTGAAGGATTTCTTAAAAACAATCCATATATAGATAAAAGCATAACAACGAAAGGACTAGGATTAATGGTACTATAATTAATTAGGATTCTGGAAATGTAGTTTGTGAATTTTTGTCCATGAGGTGCAAGTTACTTCTAGTGTTAAGTAGGTTTTTTTTCCCAAATTCCTCAAGTAGGTCCACTATTGAAGATTCCTAGCATTAATGAATATTAAATGAAAATTATCCTAGGTGGGTTGTAGCATTTTTACAAAGCTTGCTACTACACATGGTGACCTAGGAAGTGCTTAGGTTTCAATTTGGTCAGTTTAATTATTTTTATTTCAACAAATGGTCAAAAAGATCATAAAAATCACAAGGTTTTCTTGATTTTTTTCATTTTATGAATTTTTGTCTAATGAGTTGCAAAAATTTAACACAACAAAAACAATAGTGTTGAGGCATTATTGATAGATGAAAGTGAATGCATAGTCTTTGACGCACCCTCAACTCCTCAAGGGACTCAAATGTCCAAGTAGAAAGCAGCAGAAAAGGAGGAGTCGGAGCACGCTCCCTAGCTCACAACCCTTTGAGGGGTAGAGGGGCGGGTTGGAGCTCCGGGATGGGACTAGGAAGAGTTGACAAGCTTTAGTCACTCACATGGGCCTGCACAC
>Ga0116229_10003187_pt1 | contig 26913 bp, 13 predicted proteins | sample S1TSphgellanicum_3_FD_87313 | JGI IMG/M metagenome (GOLD analysis project Ga0116229, IMG submission 87313) | Host-associated microbial communities from peat moss isolated from Minnesota, USA - S1T2_Fc - Sphagnum magellanicum MG | ecosystem: Host-associated > Plants > Peat moss > Unclassified... | reverse complement strand
ATTACACAATATATAAGAACCCCACATAAATACTTCTTAGTTTTCTAAAAATTAAAGCTTTATTGTCAATTGACAAAATAATAACAATAATAATTTAGGAGGACCCACCTATGATTACCCACTTTCTGCTACTAAATTTCACTTCCATGTATAGTTCCAGTTACACAATAACAATAAGAACCATGCTTATGCCGTGGTGGTACAGAGTAAACCTTAAATCTTTGATAGATCTCTAGATCCATTTGTCCATAATCTGGTAAAATCTGACATTGCATTTCTGTTGCTACTTGGGTTTTAATTCCAGGCACCAGTGAATCAAATGAAGTTACCACAATACTTGAAGGACCTCCACAGCTCGCTGGTTACTGGCTTTTGGAGATGTGATTGAGCCCACACAAGGACCCAATTTTGGAGACAAGTGCTGAGACCTTCTCATTTGTGTATCCAGTGCGAAAGCCTTTAAGGTGCTTTGGGGCTACAGCACGATCAAAGTAAAAGGCCCCATTCTGTAGACTTGAATTCGGTTGTAAAGCAAGCCAAACAATTGTATCTGCTCCTTGATCCGAGCTCCTTAATGATGTCTGTACCCTGGTCATGACATTTCAGTCACAGCATTGGGCCTTAAAACATTGAAGATACTTAATGACCAGGACCTTCCATACACCAGATAGATCTTCCATTCAAAATTTCTCATCCAACAACAGATCCCCAGGTCAAAATCATATAGCTGGAGTATGGGTTCCACAGGCTGCAGTACAGGTTCTACACACTACCTCATTATGTGAGCACAAAGGCTACTCTAACGTTGACTACTCCTATGCAAAGGACAAACACATACAAACTATAAAGGGTATCACTGGCATACATGGAATGAAAGCTAGGCATGTTTCTTTTTACAATCTCAGTGTCCACCCAGCCTGGGTGCATTGTGTAAAAGCCAACACCCTTTGGTCCATAGACTTCTGTCCAATGCTCTGCCAATGCCACCTGAAACATGCACATGACCCAAATTCTGATCCCTTGCCAGAAGAAAGCAGTTGAACTCAGAATGTAGCCAGCTTTGACAGGAACATAGGAAATACACCAAGCACTAAACCCTAAACCAAGCACTTTGCATGCTGTTATCCCTTTCTAGGTCAACACAATGTAGGCCTTTCTCTCCCCCAATCTCTCAAGTAACTTCTATATCCAAAATCAAAACCATGAGTTCATCATGAAATGACACTGACCTGGACACGCTTGTTGTTGGCATATGCAAGCATCCCATCAAACTTCTTCTCATGCTCATACTGTAAGTCTTCAGTGAGTGGGGCTGCATACATCCCGCCTGATGAAACTGTAATGACTCGTCCATCAGGGGAAGCGTGCTCTAAAGCTGGCATCAAAAGCTCTGTGATGGCAAAAACCCCTGCAACATTCACTGCAAAATTCTTCTCCAGTCTGTCCACCCAACAATGTCCAACTGTCTTCAAAATCACATACAGGACAAAAGATTCTCCAATACTCTCATCAGCCTCTACATACACCTGGACCATCAAATGAAAAACAGCTGCCTCTTTGATGCTGTAACATGCCAAGTGCCCTACATGGCGTGATATAAATCTCCTAGAAGGAAATGATCTCTTGGCCTTCTATCATAAATCTATAACATTGTTTTGTGTGCCTTCTGCCCAGACAAAGCTTGTACTCAGGCAAGCTGCATGAACAAAGTCTAATCTAAGCTTCACATTCATGACTGGACACGACCAGCATTCTATGATACCCATAGATTACAGAAGATTAGCACTGTAACATCATTGTTGACCACCAATTGCTCCCAAGGTTAGAGAGATGGATACTCCAAGAAGCAAAAGGCAGAACCCTGGCAAGGAAACTTGGCATTTTTTTGGTGACACCTAATGTGACTCAACTGGTTCTCATTTTTCATTCACAATCTATTTGCCTGCTCATACTAACAAAATATCAAAGATCTTGAAAAGTCTGACACACCCATCCACACTAAGAATTCGCTCATTCTCCGCTGCTCCAGCATTGTTAACCTGTTCACTACAAGGGAAAATAAATCAATTTCAATGGTTCAAATCAAATTCAGAATTTCAGCTTAACAATCTGCAACATCCATCCACCAGCATCAAAAGCCAGACGCATCTTCAAAAGTTATGACTGAACCCAGAATTTTGACTCAAGGGCAGGAGTACCAGAACGTGGAGGGGTTGCTCACTGGACGTGTAGCGTGTAGCAAATTCCTTGACTTGCTGCAATGATGACAAATCACATACCTGCATTGCAATTCACCCCAGAAATGAAAGAGAGCAGCATGCATTCCAAAACAGAACAAACCGAACTCATGATTGCAAAAGCAGATAAGCACTTTAGGGTTTCAGGGGTAATGATGTCACAGTAACAGTCATTGCTCATGTGCACCAGAATCTGAGTGATAAGAAGCAAAATGGTTGAAAGACAGTAGTCAGAACGAACTACAAAGGAGCTAAGAAACTGACCTCCAATGACACATTTGGGTTTCCAGTTTTGGTCCTGATGTTCTCAACAGCCTTCTCACCTCTCTCCTTGTTTCTACACAGTAAGTAGACTGTGGCACCCCTTGTTCCATGACCCAAAAAAAAAAAAAACCAAAACAAAACCAAAGAATGATCACAATGTGAGAAGCATCAGAATATGCCACCCATACCCATTACACCAGATTTGAAGCTTATATTGGATTTTTCAAACCAAGTTACAATAACTTGACAGCAATTGTAGGACCCTCAATGGTCACTCAGAATCACTTGATGTCAACTTGTCCAATCTGGTTGTCTAGGTTCTATGATTGACCAACCCCACACACTTTCCAGCCTCAGCTGCTTGACTTCAGAATTCTTGTAGGATCTGGCATATCAACCTTGGTTAAGCAGCAACCTTGCTTCCCTAACATTAGCCATTTGCATTTCCATTTCTACAGATATGGGCAAATTTAACAATACTCAATGAAAGAAAAGCATAGCAACTGATTGGTTATAGGCACACATCCTAGACAACAGGGTGATCAGCATGTGAGTGGCAACAGGGTTATATGCTATACCTAGCTGCCAGCGCCTCAGCAGAGGCAAATCCAATACCCTGGTTAGAACCTGTAACCACACACCGCCTCCCTGTCATATCCACCTCCATCTCCTTTTCCTGAAAATCCTTTGCATGCTTCCTGAAATTACAATGCACCATTGAACTTCTCGGCAATACCAGGAATGTTTTTCACATACCAAATATCAAATATGTCAATGAGATTGCAGAGAAAACTCCCAAAAACAATTTGAAGATGACTGTTGTGCCAGTTCTGGCCGACCCATAACAACAAGAGACAAGAATAATTATGGTCTACCAACTTAGCTTCAACTCAACCCTTCATGAGCTTAAAAGGAGCCCCACCACACTGAAAGCAACAGTTTTAGAACAAGAAAGCAATTTTTTTTCCTTTCAACAATAGATGTTCAATACATTCTGTGGCAGATGACTGCTTCAAGTTCCCTTCACATACCATCAATGCCTATTCAAGACAGGTCTTATGACATCATACACCATAGTCCATTTTAGTTCAGTGTTTATTCCTCTCCATGGAAGAACTTAGTTAAACCTGAAATATTGCATTTCCAAGTCTTCCTGGATGGGTGGACACAGACACAGAGAGAGAGAGAGAGAGAGAGAGAGAGAAAGAAGTACAGAAAAGCTGAGCGGGTGAAGTTGAGGTAGCCATATGTAAAGAAGCTAATGCCTCTGTACGCCTGTGACCCCAACACACAGCCGTATCCATATCAGCATATTTTTTCGAGATTAAAAGTGTGATCTACTACTGCACAGACACTAAACATATCATGACCTACAAGATATCTATGAGATTGTGGACAAATCTCTACAACAAGTCCTTAGAAGACAATGAGTGCGAGAGATAACCTTATGAAAGTCATTCACAAAACATCAATCAGATCTTCACCTTCATGACAAATAGTAGTGACCAAGCTGGCCATGACTTACTACTACCCACTGGACTTTTCATCACCTCCTGATCAATGGTCGGCGTAGATCAAGAATATACAGTAGAATGGTTTTGCCCAATATTTTGTAGAACGGCTTTGCCCAAAATTTCAGGTAAACCCATTTTACAAAATCTGCATCCTGAGTTTTGTTGCAAAGCATCAAACCCTAAAGGCATGGTAGATGACACTACAAAAATTTTGAATTGCAAGGAATTTTATGTTATTATTACAGATCCAAATACCATCTATTAACACTCCCAACTATGACATGCTTCCAAAATCCCAACAGTCCCCCTTGCTTTCTCAATGATTATCATCAAATGAAACTTGTAACATGAATCATATATGTGTGTGTGTGGAATTGCAGAGAAATCTCCAAAACAAACAATTTGAAGGTAACATGACATGACAAATTAGTGTGTAGTCATAACTCATAACCCTCTGAAACTCACTTCACAAAGTATCAGACCATCACCTTCTTTATCATGAAAAAGGAGTGAACAAGCTTGCCATGACTACCTCCACCCACTGACTTCTCATCAGCTCCTGCTGATGGATGGTTGGTGGGTGGTGTATGTAATATGATCCATGAAAAATTGCTGGTAAAAACCACATTAGGTGTACAAAAATCTGCAACAAGAAACAGAAATTTCAGCCCACCTGTTGAAGAAACATCGCAGCCGAGCTGAAGCTCACAATTTACACCCAGACTTTGGAGTTTCACAGTTTTAACTCCGGCACCAAAGAAAGGGAGGTTTCAAGGAGGAGCAGAAGAGCCTCTTGGAGAGAAATCTCTTGACAGTAAAGCTGTAGAAACCCTAATCCCTGCCCAAACCATAACAGATTTTTTTAAAAATAAATATAAATATAAATTACCCTATATGTCCCCAAAATGCCTAGTGTGAAACCAGCACCCACGTTGATACCTTGGTGAAAATCCCAAAATTGGGGAAGTTCAGATTACTGAACAGCAAGCGTTGTCCTCAATGAATGGGTAAAATTTAAACCCTACCCCCAGAATATAAATAAATAAATAAAATTCTTCATTTTTAAATTATAATTATAATTAAATAATTTTAAAATGAAACAAAAGAAACATAAGAGAAAAAAAGGTTGGAATAGGAGGAAACTCGTGAGTATGAATTTTGAAATGGCAAACCAATAAAAAAAAATCTGTTATAATTGTTATGAAGCAGCCTAAGGACATGGTGATACCAGGATTTTCACCTAGTATATATGGTAGGTATGAACTTGGTATCGAGGTAGGTATAAACTTGGTATAACTTTCGTATTATTTCAAGTCCCATATCAGACCAATACAAGTACTAGTACTGAACCTATGAAATGTATAAAATTCAATTTCTTATAAGAATCCCACTACTTCAAAAAAAAAAAAAAAAGTGTTAATTTGAGGTAATTGTGGAGTGTATGACTTTTTAATACATAGTAAGAAATTATTGCATAAACTTTTTAAATCATTTCATACGAAATTGACATATGTGGTTGATGTGCAAGTTATAAGTGTGTGCTTCAAATTTTGGTTGGTTGCAATAGGCAAAACATTGTTAAAACTAGATCTACCTAAACTCCTATTCTTGAGACTGCAAATCCTTGAGTGAATCTAATGGTAATCTAAATATTTATTGTATTTCTCTTGGTAGAGTTGATTTTCACAATAACTTTTTATTTATGTAACTAATGCTTGTGTAGGTTGATCTATATCATTCTTTTGTACTTCACAATCTTATGAGCTGGCTCTTATTTTGACACTTTATTCCCTTTTTCACGATTGCAGGTTTCTTTTCTTTTCTTTTTTTACTTTTTTTTTTAAAAATTAATCTTAGGACATAGAAACTCTATAAAATATTTAAGTTCATCTATATGTCTTAACATTTTTGAAGCAATTGTAAGGGATCTTGACAAGGATAAGAGGTAACTCAAATTCATGTAACTTTTCTAGTTGAACTAGTGATTTAAATGCATGCTTTCATGGGAATCCAATGTGCTTGCAATGGGGGAAGTTGTATGCATTTTAAAGTCATTGATGTATGTGTTTTCATGAGAAAATGTTGTTGTACATTGAAGGTTGATGTGCACTTAGAGAAAATCCTTTGTAGCCAAACCCTAAAATTTTGTAACCCAACATTAAATCACCCCCATTATAAAACAAATCTTAACTATTTGAAAATTTTCCCATAATGTGGTACTTTACATTTATGATCAAACACCTTCCATATAAAGTTAAGCAATGGTTTTTTTTTAATGCAAAGAATGACTCCCATGATTAAACACATTTTTATTATAATTGGGATGCAAATGACACCCAAATGATTTAAATTTATGCTATGGTTGAACACAAAACAATCTCCCTAACTAGGAGTTATAGAAAAAATCAGATTCAAAATTTTCACATCACATGTTTGACCCTGAGGTGCAAAATGCATGTTAGCTAATGTAGTCAAGCTATATTGATTGGCCTATATTTGAACTTTTGCCTTGATTGATCACCAGCCTATGTTTGGTGATGGGTGTGCTTTATCTTACATAGTTTGGTTGAATTAATCCAAGCATTTCTAGTTTCATGCTTCTAATGGGTCATCTTTTGTAAACATTATAAAAAAATATTAGGCATTTTTTTCTCACATCAATTGTAGGAATTCCAAGACAATTTCATTTTTTCTTCCTAAATGAAAAAATGAAAAAAATTTGTCAAAAAGATGTTAGAATTGGTAAAGGTATTATGGTATGTTCAATTGTAATTTTTTGGGAATTTACGACTAATTTATGTTAAATATCTCTTGCAATGTTCACTAATTATGTTGCATTAGAAAATTGAAGGAAAAAACCAAATTGCCATCCAATGATGAGCAAAATTTTAAATCAATGTTGTCCATGCTTTTGTGGGGGAAACATTAAATAGTAGCAACAAGTTAAATGCAGCACTAAGTTCGACACATTTGTAATACAATGCCCAACATGGAAAAACAATCCAAAAAATTTATTGTACCCGCACAATGATTAACACTGTAAATACCTTTCTTACACAACAATTTCAAAAAATAAAACATATGATGTAGTTGTTAGAATCTTCCCTTCAACCTAAAGGTCAAAGGTTCGATCATTTTCCCAATTTTTTTGCCAACAAATGAAATGGATGAAAAAAATACATAAAAATTTTTAATAAATTTTAAATTTTAATTGCCCTTAAGAAACAACTTCCCCAAGGAAAAGAAAATTAAGTGTTAGTCTCAAGCAAGTTGCCTTAAATAACAATGTAAATTCCCCATGGAACAAATTGAAATTCCTATGGAACAAAAGAAGTTCCTTGAAAAGCAACTTCCTTGGGGAACAATGAATTTTCCTTGGGAAAGGCCCAAGTTTTTTGCGAAAAATGGTAATTTCTTTGGGGAGTAGTGAATTTTCCTCAAGGAAAGGCCCAAAATTCCTCAAGGAACAATGAACTTTCCCAAAGGAAGGGCCCAAAGTTCCTTGGGGAATAATGAACTTTCCCCAAGGGAGGGCCCAAATTCTAAATCTTTTACAACCATAATCATCTCATGTTCATTTTTTATATATGTTTGCTACCTATCATTGAAAAGGTATCGAAGAAAGATACAACTTTGTATTTGAAAGCACTTCAATGAGAATTCACATGAAAAAAATTACAATCACACAAAGTTTTAAACACATTTGCTCCCCATAAAATATAGTTACTCCTTGAGGCAACATAGGCCCCATTTTCCTTAAGGGTCATGGTTGTTCCTTATGGCAACTTTAAAAAAAATTCCTGGGGGGCATGGATGTTCGCATGGCAATTTAAGTCCTTTCTCCTTATGGGACATGAAAAACTCCTCAAGGCCAACTATGTGCTTAGGGGAACAAGGGCTTAAGTTGCCTAAGGGATAACTATGTTCCATGAAGAACAAATAGGTGCGAAACTTCTTGCAATCTTATTTTTTTCATATGAATATAGATTGAATTGTTTTTAACTACAAAGTTGTAGGTTTTATTGAAACCTTTCCAATAATAGGTCACAAAACTTATATAAAAATGAACATGAAATGGTTATAATTGCAAAAATATTTGGAACATATGTTTCCCTAAGGAACTTAGGCCCTTTTGGGGAGAAAGTTCATTGCTCATCAAGGAAATTTCCTTTTCTTCAACTTATAATTTTCCTTGTTTTTTAGGGAACTTCATTTGCTCCCTAAAAAGCTTTTCTTATACCCTGGGGAAGTTAATATTTTGGTCCCATATGCACATGGTTACCCCTAGGGAATAACCATGTTGCATTGGAAAATAAAGGGTTTAAGTTGCCTTGAAGAGCAACCATGTCCCCATAGAGAAGGGGCCTAAGTTGCCCTAGGGAGCAATTTAATCCCCTTTCTACCTCAAGAACGTGATTACTCTTCGCATCACTTAAGCACCTTGCTCCCTTAAAAACACGATAGTTCCCAAAGCAACTTAAGCCTCTTGCTCCCTTGAGAACATGATTGCCCCCTTTGGGTAACTTAATCCCTTCTCCCCATGGCAATTTATGCCCTTTGCTCCCCAAGGAACATGGTTCATTGAGCACATGATTTTCTTTGAGGAAAAATTGTTATTGGCCAACTAAATTTTTTAATAAAATTCATCCATTTCATTCATGGATGAAAAAAAATTTAAGAAATGGTTCGAACCTTGGACCTTTGGGTTGAAGGGGGATTCTAACCATTGCATTAATTTTTTACATTTGAAAATAATTTAAGAAAAATAATACTTCAAGCATTAATCATTGTGCATGTATAATAAAAACAAATCTGATTTTTTTTCTTCCTATTAAGCATTGTATTGTATTGTACTATAATTGCATTGAGTTCAATGCCACATTTAACTTGTTGTTACTATTTAATGTTTTCCCTTTTGTGATGGTTTGGAAAATGTTCAAAATCACTAAATAATGAACGGTAAAAAACCCTACGCACAATTCTTTGGATGAAGTATAACCTTTGAATAATGTGAAATTAATTTCCACCAAAAACAAGATATAATAATTTCCAAGGGTTAAGCTAACAAAAAACAATGACTAATTTTGATCAATTAGTTATAATTATTGGCCTATGTGGTAACCATTATAGGTTTTTTTTTTATATTGTTCAATTTCTCATGGTTACGAGTGGGGTTTGTGAAATAATTAGCACCATATGTCAAATGTGATAGACGAAAGTAGAAGCCCAAATAAGGGGTATGAATGGTGTTATGAACCCCAATATGGCTCAATATGTGACCTAACAAAAAAAATCTCACATCCAAGTTTTGTTTTTGTTTTTTTTTTCTATCCAAACCCATAAAATTAAAATTGGGCTACATATAGGTGGGAGACTACTAATAGCAAACAACTTGCGCCAATCATTATGATTCGCCAATTAGAAATAAGGAATAACAATCATATCATATTTATTACACTGTTATCTGGTAGGTGTTAAACTTTTATGTGCCTTTCATTAGCCTTAACCAATTATGCAAGAATGATGGGCCAAAATGTTTGTTTGAACCAAATTGGTGCATTTTGACTTTTTTTCATCAATTTTTTAATTTGCAAGGTCACATACCAAGCACTACCTCACAAATTTATAAATTTCATTGATTTATTTCAAATTTGTGTAAAATATGTTATTTTATAAGTTTATATTGTTTAAACATGAACGTCAAGCATTATTTAAACACGGAAGTTATATGCACCATTTTCATATGTAAACAACATGAATAAACATACAACATCTATGAAAGAGACCTTATGGTGAGCTATACTTGCTTCATATCAGCCAATAATCAACCTTAGACCCTAACACTATCTAACTGGGAAGAAAAATGATGGAAAGCCTTAAAAACAATTGAAATGGGCCCAATGATGATGGGAAAAAAACAACCAAACTATGAAATGCATGTAAATGAGCTAGGGCAAAAAAAGGATCACCCAAAGGATCCTTTTATTGGGTACCAATGGAGGACTAAATAATAGACACCTTGCCCTAAAAGGAGTGATGATCACTAAAGAAAAATGAGAACTGAGGAGCATAATTGGAACGGACAAAAGGTATGAAGTAAGACAACTACCCATTTGCAGCATGCGTTCTTGGAATATAACCTTATGGGAAACAATGCTGAAAACATTTTTAATATCTATTTACAACACCACCCAATCAAGGTGAACATCTAAGAATGCCCAAATCCCATGCACCACTTTTTCATTGCCTCCTTTAATTACGACCCCAAACTAGTGGGGGGATAAATGAGCAACAAATGAATTGTGAAATTAAAAGCAAATGGTCTTATTCACTAACTAATAAATAACCTTGCTTATTATAATTGGCTGAATGCCATTAAAAGGGTTGGCCAAAGCTAACAACTTAATAGCACTAAGGGCCATAGCTATACTTGTGGGGATATGACCTGTAACAACATAAGAACACACCATGAAGAATTAGGAAAAGTTGTTAACTAAGTCCTCCAAGTCAAATATATCTTGAAGGTGTTCAAAAATGATGCTTGAAAGTCTTTTAGTTGAAAGGTGAACTGAATGGATGAAAGTTAACCTAAACATGTATAAAGAAAAAGTCGATTTATAACTCAAACTCCATCAAAGAATCTAAATGAAGCAATGATGAATCAAGAGGATGAAGAGCCTACAAAGCGATAATGTGTTTTAAAAGGGCCGAAATTGGCGCTAGGGGGTGAGGCCCCTTGTAACACGAACATACTCCCCAACTTGCCCTAAGGTTAAACTCCAATGAAAATGATGGGGCCCCAAATGGGAAGAGAGGGATGAAGTATATTAGGGAAGAGCACCATTTGAACAAAGGGGACGAAAGTAAAATAACCATCAAAGCATGTGCGCAAATAAATGTCCTTCTTGAAATTCTTCCCAATCACCATAAAAGAACCTTTGTAATTGAATCTTAGTCTCCCTATGCCAGCCTTCACACCTTGAGCAGGCAAAAAAATGCACCATTAAGGGAAAAGTAAAAAAAGGTGCCAAGCAACAACATCATTCAAGTCTCGCACTATGTGGTTTAAAGGAAATATAAATGTTAGTTGCATGTTTCGCAATACAATCAAGGCATGGGGAACCCCAACAAAAAAAGTTCCAAAGGGATCCATACTTAATATCCATGCCCAAGTTGCTGGAGGGGGGCATGGGGTTTGGAGTGATGGGGTGCCATCCTCACCCCCCAAGGAGCTAGCCTGAGAAGGTTGACATCATATGTGATGGCGTGCCAAATCGAGATGTGTAAATAAAACCCCACAACCAAAATACAGGTATCGCATTGAAGGGGGGTTGATTCATACTCTCGACATGCATTAAAGGTACAGTCAGCTCATAAGCTTAAAACGCCTTAACTAGATGAGCTAGGATTGAAGTATAAGTCGTAATGACACATGAGAAAAAGGTAGGGGTCAAAACTATAGAATGAGGTCATTGTTTAAATGTAATAGGTTGAGGGGCCTCTGCTAAGGGCATGGATGAGGGAAATGACTTAGGCCATATTCAAGATCAAGGATACATATCAAAAACAACTTTTAGGATTTACATTTTGGTCCAAAATGTCCTAAAAGTCCTTTTTTGTTTGGGAAAAAGTTCATTAAAAAACAAAAATTATATATTTATGTGATTTTGATTATGGGCGGTAGCTTTAATGATGCCATGCTTTTTGTGCCCTAATTAACCATAAAATGATGAAATTCAATAGTCTTTTACCATGTGGCTAAATGTCCTTGAAAAATCTTAACTACTTGGTGTCTTAATGTTGGGATACTAATCAAAACACTATTTCTATGGATGCTTTTGGTAAATATGTGTTTTACACACTATTTGAGCCTAAGAAATCAAGGGTTTTCTTATTTTTGCTAATCCTTTCAAGTCCTTAAAGTCATTAAGGGGGTGTGACATTCCCTAAACTTTTTATTCTAGTACTTGAATGGACATCATCTCCTTTTCAAAAAAGTGATTGGTTTATACCATTCACTTGATTTGGTTATCGTTTTCAAGAAAAACTTTAAAATTGCTACAAATGATTTTTTTGGGGAATCCTAATGGAACTTGGAAATTACATCTATCCATGACTTTCTTACATGTGACATCCTTTTTGTGGTCTTTGATCTTGAATATGGCCGCTAGGGGACACCGAAATGCGAAGGCCTTAAAGATAGACTTAGAGCTTGAGGGATCTAAACTTAGGTATGTTTTACGGTTGTGAAAAACGTCATTATGTCTCTTTCCAATTCATAAGCATTAGCCCCTACCCTAACTTTGGACCTTTGCCCTAAACCCTAACCCCTGCCCTAAACCTTAACCTTGCTCTAAACCCTAAAAAACCTAATGTTGACATAGTTAATTATTGACCCCATTTTGACCCTTCATTTTGTAAGTAATTTTAGAAAAGAATTGAAACATCTATGCCAAATTTGGTCATGCCACCATTGTTGTTCCAATATTAATGTGATATGTAACCTTTGCCTTGAGCCTTAGCCTCCCCACAACTTCGATTAAAGGAGGGCCATCTTTTTTAAGAACAGAAATGCCTCAATTGATCTTATAAAGTTAAACACTAGTACAAAAATGGCATTTTATGATTGCATTTATGATTGGCATTGTAGTTGTATATGCCATTCATGATTGATCATGACTACATGACTACTTAGTCCAAAAGACCATGTTGTTTAGGGCACTAGTCGTACTTCATAACTACAGTCACAAATGCCTTTTGTACCTATAGACACTATGACTATAATCGTTTAGGCCCCAAGAAAGGAGTTCATCCAACTATTCAATTTACAAATGAATCATCATCCAACACATGCCAATGCCACGGAATTGACATGTGGACTTGCAATTTGTTGATCAACATCCCCTTAAAATTTTACATGAATGTGGGCCGACCACGTGTCACCATTACATTCCTTCATTAGGTTCGGATTTATAATGGGCTAGGTTTGGGCTAGGTTTGGGGGAGGTTAATATTTGGTTTGGGGAGGTTAGGGCTAGGTCAGGGGTAGGTCAAGGTTAGGTCAGGGGTAGGTTAGGGCTAGGTTTAGGGTAGCCTAGGCCTAGGTCCACGTGGCCTAGGTCCAATTTTAGGGTTTTTGGTTTTGAATTATTTACAACAAATTAATTGATGCCACATGGCATTCCCAAAGGTAGTGACTATTTTAGGGTTTCTAGTGGCGATTTTTTTGAAGCAAATTCAATATGGCCACATGGAACCTCCAAATTTCAGTAGGATTTTAAGGTTTTTTTTTGGCGATTTTGGTCAATGAATTAAATGGTGCCATGTGGCATCCCCAAAAGTGGCAAAATTTTTAGGGTTTTAGGGTTTCTTTTGGCAACTTTGAGCAACAAATTAAATGTTGTCACATGCCACCTTTAAATGTAACGAGAGTTTTAGGGTTAGAAGGCGAACTTGTTGTAGCGAATTAAATGTTGCCATTTGACATCTACCACTATGGAAGCAATTTTAAGGTTTTGAAGGTCGAATTTGTCCACCCAATTCATTTATACCACATGTTAGCTCCAAGATCAGCCCAAAATTTTAGGGTCTATAGGTGGTAATATTATTATTGTAGTTTGGGGCAAGTTCCTTCCAAACTACTTATCAAAACTACATACCATCATAATCCAATCACGAAATTGAATCTAAAAGATTGATTACAAACATGGCAATTGATAAATAGGTTGTAAAGAAAAAAACAAGTTTTGTGTTCTTGATCTTTCACGATCTACATGCTCCTCCAAGGACTTGGAGCCCATGGGAACAATAACAAACTGAAATGTGCATTATCTATTGAAACAATCAGATACAATTTATAGTCGATGTCCCATCAATCCACATAACTATTGCTTATATAGTGATAAACATGGTTGATGGAAATGTGTCCATAGGAACCTAAGGAATTTCTTTGACCAAATGTGGACACAAACTTTCAAAATCCCTTTATTTTTGGATTGTTGGATCTCCTATTATTTCAACAAATGTGATTGTTACAAATGGTATGAAGACATCGATTACTTTCACAGCTACGTAACCATCAAGTATGGCCTTCTCCCCAATTTGTGATCCCTGTAACCCACAAACCACAACAATGGCAGCCTTCTTGTTGGTGGTTGCATCCCAAAGGAAGATTTTGGTGCCAATTTGTACTTGCTACATGTGTAACAACCACATAAGAAATGCAAATCTTCAATCTGTGCACCATATTTACTTAGCACCTATAGCCACCATCCAACAAACTCATGACAATATTAACTATAAGATTTCAAATTCAACCTCCTTTAAAGTACCAAGTCATTTTCAAATTATATCCCAAATCTTTTTATGCATGTGTCTAACAAGAATACATGTACCTATGTTGAAATAAATGTTGTTGTTGCATTTGGCACTTTGTTTGTTTTTGGTGGACTGGCTTTTGCCTCCTACACACATATGATAGATGCACCAATTGGAAATCATCAAGTTATTGCACATTTCCAACCGTTTGCATCTACTAGTCAAGTATTCCATAATATGTTTTGCTCACAAGTTCACCCCATGGTTTGCATATGACTCCATATCCCTAGGTAATTTAGATCATATGCTTCAACATTGCCCCATGGGCTTTGCTTTGTAACTTCCAATGCCCAACTAGACTAATAGACTTCAAGCACCTCATTTATATGTGCCAATTATTAAACCAAACGTAGATGTCATGAATTCATGCATCTTAAATTGTATAATATGGTTGTCTAACTTGCATGCCAACCCAACAGATAGCAGACACTTGCCACAATACATAGTATTAGAAATCTTGCAACACACGTACATAAGGTTTGGAGTGCGACCTTTCTTACATGCATGGATGTTTCATTGGATGTTGACTTTAATTTCAACGAACCCAAATTCTCTCCATGTAGCAAATTCGAGGATACCTCACCCATTGACCTTACAACACATTGACGTATTGTAGGCATTGTTTATTTCTTCACAACTTACATCAAACATATCACTAGTACAAAACTGGCATGTTATGCCTGCACATTTCATCACATGTACATGTGTTGGAATTAGCTTTGTTGTTGCACTTGTTACTTTTTGTGTTCTTGGTGGACTTGCCTTTGCTTCCTACACACATACAATAGATGCACCAATTTGAAGAAGTCAAGTTATTGAACATTTCAACATGTTTTCCTCATGGATAGGTAATTTAAAATCCAAAATATGCTTAACCCACAAGTTCACCCCATGATTAGAAAATGACTCCATATCCTTAAGTATTCCAAATTATATGCCTCAACATTGCCCCATGGGTTTTGCTCCATAACTTCCAATGCCGACCATACTATTAGATTTAAACCACTTGACTTATATGTGCTAGCTATTCCATAGATGTCATGAATACATCCATAACTAACCATACCACATGGTCCTATTACTTACATGCCAACCCAACAAAAAGTAGACGTGTGTTAGACTAAATAGTATTGGAGATCTTTCAACACATGCAAACAAGGTTTGGAATGCACATTTCCTTACCCGCATAGATGTTTCACTGGCTATTGATTTTAATTCCAACAAAACCAAATTCTTTTCCTACAGTAACTTGGAGGATATTAGACCCATTGACCTTATACTACAATGACATACCCTACTAGTTGATTATCTTTTCAAAACTTATAACAAACCTAAGTGCATAAAGCCAATGCATAATGAATAAAAAATACCTCATGTTTGAGAAGCATGCCACATTGAACTTGTGATGGCACTACTCTCGATTCAACAATTTAGATATCTCCTTCAACATTAACATGGCTTTCATGTGGTTTTGTGGTAGCCAGAACAATACCACCACCATTTTCAGGCCCAAAAAACACAGCACCCATCCTCTTTTATGTTTTTGTGATTGTCTAATTATCATGGTTGTGGTTTTCAATATTAGGCTTTGACTCAATTGGTAGTGGTATTCCTACTCCATGTCATGTTGGATACTAGTCTGCAACCAAAGGTGTATCAATAGAGCTACATAAATTTTGGTTTTGTCATGATGATCTTATGCATAATGCGTGAGGGACAAGCAAGAAATATGCACTCGATAGGTCAACCTTGCCTTCTTTATGGCCTATGTAAGCAGGGATAGATCTCATTCAAATTGAGGTGGTGGCATTGGACGAGGTTGGTTTCTTATTCTCGGAGAAGCCAAGATGTCCCCTCGTTAATCTAGTCGGGGATGACATATTTGCACATGTGAACCAACCTTTCGCATATGCTTCTCGGAATCTCTTTGGTGATGGTACTTCTACCCCTATCTATAGGCCATTGGATGTAGATGCTTGGCCAAAATCAAAGAATGGGAAGAAGATTTGTTGTCTCAACACTTTCAAACTATCCATTATGTAAGAAAACAAATGGGAGGTGGGATGAACCCTTGAAGCCACACTATTAACTCCTTCAAACACTCCTCCTCCGGGATATGGACATATTTACCCCCTCCTTTCAAGACAACCATAAAATCGTAAGCAATATGAGGTAACAATTAATGATTACTGGGCTTGCAATTGCATGGATTTTTCTTCCATGATGGCTTCATCCCTTGGCAAGCAAGGGTCGTGGGTGCCATATAAACACTTGTATTACATTTTGCAATATGCATGTATTCTAGGATTAGAAAACCATTCATCCACTATCCATCTTGGAATTAAAATGAGGTTCATAGATTATTACATCATGCCAAAGTCTTGAAGGTAAATTAGGTTGCAATGTCATTAGATAGTTACTAAATAGGATTGTTATGGGTTCTATTATTTTGGAATTTATTTTATTACAAAGCTAAAAATATTCTTTAGCTTGATGTGTGTAGTGCATTATTCATTAATTTCTCAAACATTTTCCCATTCGATCATTATGTGGATTTCATACCCTTGATTTAGTTTGTGACATAATTTAACTTACACAAGTTATAGTTTCACCCTTTTACATTGTAATGTAACTCCTTCAAGTTTCACCTTTGACACATTTTTTTGTAGATGAAATTAGACATGAAAATTATTTGAGTCCAGTAATTTCCATTCATCATGGCTATTTTGGAATTACTTTCATCCATACATTCAACCAACCGGAAATTTCATCCAAACAATTTGTCTACTTCCAATTATCATCCAAAAATTCATTCATGTTCCACATTCATCCAAATATTCCATCCTTTTTGTAACTTTCATCCATGTAGATGTGGTTTTCATCTAGATAATTGTTTTGGAATTAATTCCATCCATACATTTCAACCTATCAAAATTTTCATCCAAATAATTCATATATTTGTAATTATCATCCAAAAAGTTCATTGATGTTCAATTTTCATCCAATTTTTTTTCCATTTTGTGACTTTCATCCATGTAAATGTGGAAAAATATTTTCCACATCATTCCTACGTGGCACAAGGATATTTTTAAAATATTTTGTCCCTGTCATCAAAATATTCCAAAAATATCCATTCTTACTCACAAGCTTGTGTTCACAAGCTCACACTCATGTTCACATGCTCACTTCGTAACATCAATGCACCAAAACCAAAGACAATTTCAACATGCATAAATCCTAAACTAATTTTTCATGGCATCATTATGGAAACAATTTAAAAACATTTGTGACTAGATGCCAATATGGCATATATATGTAATTTAGGTTTGTATCACATAAATATTCAAAACCCAAACTTACAACTACAACCAAAGTATAATAAACATCACCTCTTCTATGTTAAGGGAGCAATATAAGTTATCAATGGATCAAATCCCAAATTTGGCTACTGTACATCTAGAGATGTTCCATTTGTAACATCATTGCTCCTCTTCACAACCATGTTAAATCATGACTCAAGCACTTGATTGACCATGTCATCAAGGTATTTACTTTGTTTACCACCTCACATTGTTACAGCTACAATAGCAATGGGTTTTTTCATGCAACATAGGTTATTTACATGCACTATTCAAACCTACATCACAACAACACATATTGGGTTCTACAACTGGTTAATAAAAGAACTATTGTCTTTTTTTACTACAATTGTAATTACATGTTTATGTTAATGACTACGTAGTTGTAAAAGACATTGTGGTGCCATATGGCATTATGGTTTGCAACTATAATTAATATCACAACTTGATGGTTTTTACACAAATATTAAAATTTCAAAAATGTATTTTTAATCATCCAAAATTAAGTACTAACAAAATTCCATTAAGTCTTGCAACTCACTATAACAAAAGGTGTCCATGTACGCCAAGTGATTTCATTGGATTTTGAGTGAATTCACTAGTTGTAATGAACGGGGACCAATGAAAAAATAATGAATTCACTGCTCTAATGAATGAGGACTAGTGAACTACACCCACATTTTGTGGTAGTGACTTTTGGTGAATAATAATAATTTATGGTTGTGTGATGTTGATGTGGCATGCCACATGGCAACAAGGTTTACTAATAGTTGCAACACTTCATGATTTGTGGCATTCACTTCATATCATGATTCATGACATTGATTTGATGAATTAATTTCATTTATTAACTAGTTGAAAATATTTTTTTCCTTTGTGATTAATAACAATTCGGTCATACATGTGATGATGACATGGCATACCATTTGGTAACAAGGTGTCACAAATTTTCATAGTAATCCATGATTTTTTGTGACACCATAAGTTTTTGTGTATTTTGAATTTATGGCACCAATATTTGTCATGGCATGCCATAATTTTTTGTGTGCCATGCAATTTTTGAAGTCTTGAATTCACATGCATGTGTATGTGTACTAAATTATTTATTATTAGCTTGTAATTAAGGAGGAAGAACAAGTGGAAACGAAAAATATAGAAGTAGAAGAAAAAACTAAACAACCTGTTGAAATTGAGCAACCAACGAATTCTTCATCAACACCAGTTGAAGGAGGATTCTTTGACATAAAAGTTAATTCTCCTAACATACTTATTACTATACCCATCAAGGCTCGATCCAAATACATGATGAGGCGCAAGGGAAAGGAATAGGTGGAGGAGGGCAATTCACTTGCCAAAATACCTTGGAAGTGAACACTTGTTGAAATAAAAGAAATTCATAATATGCTTCAATGGATCTAAATGGGATCCAAAGAACAATAGTGGGCAAAGAAAGCTAGGGTAGCCTATTTGTTGTTCAATAGACAATTCCATGACTAGACCTATTGGAAGAGTTTTTGCACACCTAGGAATTCACAAAGAATGGACACATTAGGGCAATTATTTGTGGTGAGAATATCACCATTGACAAACACTACTAAGAAACATGGTCCAACACCATTACGCACTTCCATTCAAATCCAATTTGAATGAAATGGGACTTGCCCCATTCCACTATTCATGGATGTAGTGAAAATGACATGACAATGTCACCTTCTTGACTATGTAAGTGGGTGGGGTTCATGCCATTCCACCATACATAGACTATAGTGGAAAACAACTATGACAATGCTAACTTCTTGACTACTTAGGTGGAGTGGGGGTTGTATTAGTATACAATATATCAATTATAGTGAAAGGCAACATGATTATGTCATCTTCTAGATTACATAATCAAATGGAATATGACTCATGTCATTCCACCATACAGACTTATAATGGAAGGCAATTATGATACTGCCCATTTCTTGGATGCTCGAGTGGAAGGTGAGTGAACATATTCACCATTGATTATGTACAAAAATAAAATTTAAGTATTTAATTTGCTTATATGTATGTAACATGCAACTATAATTACATGCTACATTCTAATGGAATTAAATTGAAACCCAATAAATCTCAACTGCATGGGATGGACATATGGGCAAGGTGTCATACAAAATGTGCATTATGTGGAATTTCCCATAGTGCCCTAAAACCATGTGTAATTTACTTGCAAATGTATTTATACCACGGATATTCAAGTGATACATTTGAAGACATTGATCTAGTCATGAGAAATCTAACATGTGTATATGGATTCAAGCATCATAAGATGATTGAAACCACCATAAACACAATTATATTAGTGAAAACATATATGTATAATATTGTTAAATGGGATGGCCATATAACATCAATGCTACCCCATCATTGGAGTGGACATTGGATTCACCATTACATTATTACTAGAAGAAATGGCAATGTGTTCTGAACCACTATCACAAAGTTATGCCTTGAGAAGGGGCTATTATATTTTATGAATAAAACTTTAGCAAGTTAACTATGTCCTGCAACAACAAATAAAAGCTAGAAAAATGACATGCAAGGCAATAGTATGTCCAATAGGGTGTGAACAACCTTTTCTCATTTAGGCCCAAACAAAACCTTTTAATTAAAACCAAATCCAAGTACAATTGTAACCTTTGCTACTAGAATCACTTAGCTTTTACTATTAGAACTACCTTGTTGTAGCCATGTGGCTCTATTTCAAATATTTTCTCCTTCTTTCACAAACATCCACACATACACAAACACAAACATTTATTTTTCCCCAAGTTCGTATTTCCAACTTTAGAATCCTATTCCTTCAAGTAACCATGCACCACCAAGGTAAATGGTGGCTAACACACTGTTTCAATCCTATTTCTTCTCCACTTTTCCCTTCAACTACCACTACTATAGTAGTATCTACTAGATTAAGATAGTCAGGTTGCAAACTCAACCTAAATCCCATTCTTTTTGGCTAAACTCAAATTGTACCTAACTCCCACATTATAGAACATTCTAGCCTACCACTTAATTGATGGATGATTCAAATCAACCACAATTTATATCAATGGATAGAATGGCTTTTCAAATATTTAAATTTAGATATATTTCTAGTAATTTTGCACTATTGGATTACGATAAATAGTAAAAACCAACCAAGGGTCCAATAATTATGCCTTTAACAATGTATCATTCAACCTCTATCACTAAGACTTAGGTCTTATGTCATTCATCTTCTATCACTAAGACCTAGGTCTACATCATTACAGCCCATGTCACTAAAATGTAATAGATCACTAATGCCTATGTCACTAAGGTGTAATATTCAACCTTTGTCACTAAAACCTAGGTCTATTTTTTAGGTCCTCTTTTAATCATCCTCTATCACTAAAACATAGGTCTATATCACAATGGCATGTGTCATTCAACCTCTATCACTAGGACCTAGGTCTATATCATTAGGTCTTCTTTCACTCATTCTCTATCACTAGGACATGTGTCATTCAACCTATGTCACTAAGGTGTAATACATCACTGGTGCCCATGCCAATAAGGCCCATCTCACTCCACCTATGTCATTCAAGTTTACATTTTCACTTGGGTTTGACCAATATTATATCTCACTAGGGTGTATGCTAATAAAACCTCACATCTATCACTTAACATATGTCACTCATGTTTATGTCATTAGGGCTTATGTTAATCAGACACATTTCACTAAGTTTATTTGAGGTTTATGTCATTTAAACCAAGTTTATTTCACTAGGGTTTGAGGTTTATGCATAATTTGGGCTTTTATCATTAAGGTCAAATCACTTACACCTAGTTTTAATGCCATAAACTCTGCTTGTCATATACGATAGCCCTGTATTTTGAAATTTCCTAAAAACATGTTCAAGCATGGACACGAACCTTTCAAATCAGATGGTACATCTAATATTCACACTTGCGCATTTCACCTCTTTCTCCACCTCGTGTGTTGCCTCTTTGAACCCCTATCAATCACAACATGTAGTGACATTTTAGAACTTCTCACAACAAGACACTAGATATTGAATCTTAGGATGAAATTCTAAGTCTTATGAATTCATAACCTTATAGTGTTATGTGTACATGTGAGTGTGCACAATTTGTAATATGCTAATAATTCCCATTGAACAATTTGGTTGTATCATCTACAATTGCAATTCCATGAAACATGTTAATGCGGGCATTCATTTTAAAGCTACAAAATCTTGTACCTTTCCATGAACAACACACATACTTAAACTTTTTCAATTGGCATTCGGACTCTAGAGGTAGTGAATATTTGCATCCCACATATATATGGGGTACTTTTCCATATGTGCATCTAGGATCACTTGTATGTCACTTACACCAAAACAACAAGATTAATGAATTTTTTTAGTAAGGATGTGATAAATGTGTGGTAAATTGAAAATCTGACAAGTAATCACATCCACATAGAAGATGACAAGCATAGTTAGATGGGCCATTTTTAATTTCATTAAAATTGATTTTTTATATGATTAATGGAACCTTAAAGTTAGTGTAGTCAAAATGAGATTATGGCCTTATTATACCAATGTATATTATAAATATATTCACGGATCCTTCAATATAGATAATGAAAATTATTATTTTAAAAAAATTACATAACATTAATTTTGTAAAAATAATTATTATAGGGCCCAAAAACCAAAATTCATACCCAAAATTAAATGTACCATTTGTTTGGAATAATCATATTATACTTATTATAATACTAAACCCAAAAGTGTCCCAAAGGGAGTCACCGTAATGTGCTTCAATCCTTGACAACACCTTGCAACACATATTACACTAAGTTGGTGCATGGAATAGTTCTATAAAGGTGACCTCCAAAGTCACTAATAATGTCATATCTAGGATACAATTATCATTAATCCCACCACTCAATATTGAACATGGCCCTTGTTGCACCCTACCATGATAAATGACAGTGTAAATCAATCTATGAAATTAAAATGTGAAAGTAATAACATGCCAAACATTAAACAAAAATATCAATAAAGGGGGAATGGAATTGACCATTCCACTCGTTTAAACTCTAGAGAATGATTCCTTGTAGTTAGTGATTTGGGCATGCATGGTGGTTGTGCAATGACATGTCCCTTGTCATAGGACCTTAATCACTAAAAACATCCAAAACCACTACCAAACCATTATAGTGGGATAGGTGCATTCCACTCAAAATTTGAATGGAATGGTTAATGATTGGGATCACTTTCAGTAGTAGGGTGGGGACACACTAAAGTTCAAATCCTAATTTTTTGAGATTTCATACCCTGTAAATGGTTGGCAACATTTTGCCTTTTATTCTTTTTTGTGCCACAAATGTGCCACTTCCTCTTGAGGTGCAACATTTTATATACAATCAAACAATAGGTTTTGAAAAAAAAAATCAATAGCAACATCAATATCCAATGCTGTAGTTTACAAAATAAAGTAATAACATTCCATTGACAAATGCAACAATGGCCACCTTTGCTGATTTGGTTGTTTAGGGCAAAGAAGAGGTGGTTTGACTACTAAACACTCAATTTAAGTTCATTTTTGGATGCTTTAGCAACACATGCACTAAATTGGTGCATGGTATAATGTTATACTGAAATTCATCCCAATTTTTTGAAGTTGCATACCATGTAAATGACCATATACCAACATTTGCATTTGATTCCTTGATATGCCACATATTTGCCACTTCCTCTTGAGGTGCAACATTATGAATAGAATCTACAAATAGGTTAAAACAACCTATGTTGTTATTAGGTTGTTTTGAATTATTGGCAATTGTTAATTTATTACAAATTGTGCCACTAGAAGAAAAACAAGTATTTTTTATTAGTCTCTATGATTAAATTTTAGTCACAAACGACATTTGTAACTAAAATCTCATTAGTTGTTTTGGACAAATTGCATGCAATATTAATCACAAATGACAAGGGTTATTGGATGAAAGAAAAAATCAACAAATACAAGTTCATTATTTGACTCCATTGTATATGCATTGTCACATGTGATTAAGACGTAATTATTTTGATCACAATTGAGGACAAATGATGTGTTGCCACATGTCCCAATATTTAATTATTAAAATTATTATTATTATTATTTTGAAATAATCTAGTACGTTCAATTCAAATGTTTGGATGATATTATATTATGACACATGACCCAATGTAAATATGGCACGTGGCATTTAAAAATGAATTTAATAAAAATATTAATATTATGTTGGTAGGTATTTAGGTAGGTACACAATAAGTGCCTACAAACCTAAATTACATACCTATTTATCTACTTACATAAAAAGGTCGGTAGGTAGGTTTTACCTTCCTGGGTTAAATACCTATTCGTATTAATAAATACTTAAATAGGTAGGTACATAAGTCAATTTAGGTGGGTAGGTCAAACTAGATACCTTCCTAACTAGGTGAATAAGTAGGTTGGGGAGGTAAGTAGTTTAAAATTATGCATAATTTGTTTTTTAATTTTGGGTTAAACCTTTTGATTGGCTCATCCCATGTGCATAAATTTTTTTATGTGAAATAAGATGACCACACTTTTTGTTTATATTGACACACTCCCAAGTTCTTAATTAGACCCAAGATAGGCCTAAGTTACTTAAACAGCGAAATTGTGAAGAATTCGAGGCATGCTCCCAGCTTTCAGCACTAGAAAGGGTAGAGGGGCATGTTGAAGCTCTGGGATGGGATTAGGAAGAGTGAAAAGATTTAATAATTTACTCGAACCTGCATCAAACCAACCAACAAGTTGGTTAGTTCACTTTCTGGAACACCTTTAATGTTAGGACAAACCACAAACTCTGGACTCACAAAACTCACCACGGCCTGGACTTGGGGGAAACCACCACCTTCCCCCATATAGTATTCTCTACATTTCTCTGTAGCACCTACATTCAAATGGCTTTTTGTCCCGGGATTCCCAAGGAAGAGTCCCGAAATTGTCCTGGTTTGGACTCCCAAAACTTTACGAGATCATAACTCTTTGGTCAAACCTCTGATTGGGATGAGGTCTACAGCAAACTTGTAGCTCTCCTCGAGAACATTCCAATGGTGTGTTGCACTTCACCTTCACGCACTAGGGTCGAGTCGATTCCTGACGTCGAGAGTCAAATTGCCAATTTGATTCTCGGCCCTTCTTTTTGCCATAATGTGTGCTAAAGATGTCCAAATGGCCCATGCGAACCCATTTTCGACATCTAAACTTTGATAGCTTTTCGATGATATAAGGAACACCTCAATGCGAGGTGTTTTGACCCTTGCAATTGAATTCTAAAGTTTTGGGAGTCTTGGAGGACTCCCAAGTCCCCATTTCGAGAGTGTGAGTTTCATTTTCACACTCTCTCAAACTAGGGTTGCGACATATATAGTGTTCAAAATAGGAATGGAAAACAAACAATATGGGATAAGTTTTGAAATTGCAACTTCCTCACAAACTAAATTGTAATTCCAAAATTTTCCTCATGCCTTTTGTTCTTAGTGTTTAGATTTATACACAATTCCAATACATCATTCATAAGATAATTAGATAATCAATTAATTAATAATGATTAAATTTAACATGTACTTAAAATATAAATTATACACTACAAATATTAACTATTCAAATAAATAATAACTTCTTAATATCTAACTAACTAAATATCTAAGTATTCACAACTTATCAATACATAATTCATAGATAAATAAATAACTAATTTTTTTTCAAAAATCTGGTCGAATTATAGATAATATAATTAATGTAAAAATAATTAAATTACTATAATTAGAAAACTAAATATTTTTTTAAATTCAAATTATAAATAATGAAAATTAAAAAATTATCAAAACAAATTCCTACATAATTATATATATATATAACTAGTTACATTCATTATTATATAATTAAATTTATTATTGTAAAAAAAGTTTTGTCCAGTTTTTATTATTGGTGGTTATTAATTATTAAATTTTAAAAAATATATATCATTAATTTTTATAATTATGTTCAATTAAAAAATAAATATGCATATACTTTGATTAATTCTTATCTAAAGTAATTACAATGATTTTATAGTAATGTAACATTAATTATAGTAATTCATGTACAAATATAAATTATATAATATAAAAATCTATGTTGTAACAATAATTATTTATTGTAACGTATAATTAATAAATATAATCATTTATAATTATTTATAAAAATGATTAATTATGGATAACACTAATAAAAAAAACCTTACAAATTATTCAATAATTTTCTGAATTGAATATCCATTTCCAATTCCAAAATTGAGAATTTAAATATCAATTTTTAGATCAAATAAGCCTTTTGAATTTAAATAAAAATTATAGAATTGAAATGTCAATTTTCATATTCAAATAGTGATATTCAAAATTGAAATGTCCATTTTTATACTCAAGTAATAATTTTCTGAATTGAAATATTAATTTTGAAAATCCAAGATAATAATTTGGAATTGCAATTTCAACTTTAAAACCAAATAAGTTTTTAAAAATTTATATTTATAAAATTAAAAATTGAAATATTAATTTCTATAATTGAAAATAATAATTTAGAATTCAAATATCAATTTCTACATCAAATAAGATTTTTTAATTTAAATTTAAATATTCAAATTCAAATAAATTTTTAAGGAATTAAAATAGCAATTTTCAGATTTAAATATCAAGTTTCAAATTCAAATTATTTTCTTAAAGAATTGAAATAGTAGTTTTCAGAATGGAAACATAATTTTTCAGGTTTTTTTAAATTAAAAAATTAATTGAAAAATAGAGAATTAAAATATTATTTCTAGATTCAAATAGTTCTCAAATTGAAATAATTAAAAAATGAATTCCAATAACAATTTTTAAATATCAATTTTCAGATTCAGTTTTTTTAATTTAATAATTGAAAAATAAATTCCAATAGCAGTTTTCAGAATTGAAACATCAATTTTAATGTTGAAATATAATTTTCATACTTGAAATTATAATTTTAGACTCAAACATATATTTTTGAATACAAAAAATAAACATTTTAAGATTTCATATTTCAAATTTCAAATTTTTTTTTTTTTTTTTT
>Ga0116229_10003186_pt1 | contig 26914 bp, 23 predicted proteins | sample S1TSphgellanicum_3_FD_87313 | JGI IMG/M metagenome (GOLD analysis project Ga0116229, IMG submission 87313) | Host-associated microbial communities from peat moss isolated from Minnesota, USA - S1T2_Fc - Sphagnum magellanicum MG | ecosystem: Host-associated > Plants > Peat moss > Unclassified... | reverse complement strand
ATGATTAATATAAAATATTATATTATATTTATATTATAATTTATTTATATCCATATATAAATTTTATATGTGAATAAATTATATATCACACAATTAAATTAAATTAAAGTCTATTGTCAAAATTTTGATATAAAAAAAATGGTATAATATAATTTTTAGAATCAAATGAAATTTATTTATATATATATATATATATATATATATATATATATAATTTTATTTTTTATCCTATTATCCACAAATTTCCATTTATAAATCATATGCTTGAATTCATTTTTTCCAAGGAATGATCATTGAAATGATATTCAATAACAAAATTCAAGTATTTTTCTTTTCAATTTAGTTTTTATTTCTGAAAAAAACCTATGTAGCTATGTACATTATTGGAAAAAAATTAAAATTAAACTTAAAATCTTGTCATCTGGACAAAATATGAATAAAATATCAAATATCAAAAATGATGTTTTGTGTAATGTTTTGAATCAAGTAATGTTAATAGAATGCACATTAGTATATTGTCATAAAAAGTGAGGTGGTTTAGTGGTAAAGGAGTTGATATCCATCCTTAGGGTTCAAGTATCAATTTTTTAAAATGACATGGGTTGTGGTCAATGGTGGTAAATTGACCAAATATTTCCAACCTACATACCCTACTAGGTGGATTAGGTGGCTTACCTATAACTTAAACCAAGCTTTTGGCCTAGCCTAAGTAATGACATGTGTTAACAACTTATAAGTTGAAATTAATGAATTATCAATAATATAATATATATATAGAAATGACAATTTTATTTTAAATATTTATATAAATAATGTGATTGCATTGTTTTGTTGTAAAAGCAGTCACAAAACAACAATGCCACATAAGTTAATTTGAACGGATGAAATGTTCATGTCAATCACATCTTCATGCGATTGCCATTACAACTTGGTGCCACATATTATTCCACATATTGTCTTTTGTGATTGAAATTCTATGCAATTTGTTTAAGGTGATTGGAATAAATTATAGTCACATGTGGCATTTACAATTGAAAAATAGTTGAAAAAATTAGTCATTAATATGCAAATTCCTTGTAATGCTACATTTCTGGTTTTTTACCAAAATAAGTATGCATAATTACATACACATGTGAAAAATCACTACCACGTGATAATTATTATGATTTGATTTATTCAATATATTTCACTTAAATTTATTTCATTTAGATTTTGTATTTGGAAGATTGCAAAAACAAAATCCTTCAGTTTTGTGCTCAAAAAGTGGTACCTTGATTGTGAATATGCCTTAAGACACATCATACATTGTGCACAAGGTTTGACTTTTAATTGTCTAACATTTGATCCATTTGGTGTAACAAAACATAGCTTAACATACTTAATGTTACTTCATATTTGTTCAAACAACACTTAAATTTATTTTTCCCATTATCAAACAATATTTTTGATTTAGATTCCATCATTCAACAAGAAAGGTTATGTTTCAAAACAACAACACAATATAAATTAACAATTCATGACTTGGAATCTTATTGAAAAAATATATACTCATACAATCCCTTAACACTCGTTTCTTAAATTTAAATTTCCAAAACATCCTTGTAGATCAAAACCTATTTGCATCACATATTTTATGTTTAAATGAAATATAAGAATACAAAATGTTTGTACATACAAAGAAATTCACAACACCATATTAAATAGCAAATTTAATATCTTATCAAATGTTACAATCGACATGGAACAATGATATTTTACAATGAAATGGTTTCTTTTGTCAAATACAACTTCAATAGCATATTCAAATGTAAAATTCATTGTTGCAACCTTCAATGAAAATACACAAGGGGCTATAAATTTAATTACAATTTATGCAAAAATGCAAGTACCTTATTTCATTTCCATTTTAAGAACTATTTCTAAAAAATACCTACGGACTGTCCAACTACAATAATTGACAATTTTAATATAGACATGTTAACAAACACATTACAATAAATGGAGCTACAAAATTTTATGAATAAATATTGTTCACAACTTGGTTTCATTTGTCAACTACTATTTATAACACTCAAATTGATCAGATATGGACCAATACACTAATACAACAACGCTATTTTGGATCAACTGAAGCTTGTTGGACAAATCATAAACCCATACACATTGCATTTAAATTACTAGACTATGCCTCAAAATTTACCCTCCCAAAGAATACAACATGACATCTGTCACATCCATAATTATTTGAAAATGTATTATCAAGCTTCAAATTTGAAAATAATACTTACAAATAAGTAATAAACAACACATAATTTAATTTTAAAATACCAATCAAGCAATAAATCGTAAATATCCCAAAACTCATTCATTCAATGGGCAAGGCCTGCGTGTCAGGATGGCTTGTTTTGTATCTGTCAAAAAATAAGAATAAAAACCCAACCAGAGCAGGACAACTGGGATGGAATGTGAACAATGTATGTAACAAAAATCGTAAAGTTCAAAGCAAGATGGGTGAATTCAGCGACATTAGGCTTGTTCTGGACTATCTTGGACAGGTAATAGGCTTTGCAAAAGGAGAAGGGGGTAAGACAAGGAGGTTCATCAATGGCTTGGCAAAGGCCATGATGAATGGGTGAAGTAATGGGACGGTTTTGAACTTTAAGGATGTGTACAGGTTCCACAATTTCAGAGACTTATTGCATTATTGATTGGAAAGCACACATGACATACTTAGCCTGCTGCAGATAGCAAACTTCAATAATGTTCCATGTTGGTGGGTAAGGAAAGGGGGTGAAATAGTTATAAGGATAAGAGATAGTTATTAGGAAAGGAGTGACATACTTATAATGATAAGATGTAATTATTACGAAGGAAGTGGGATAATTAAGCTTGAAAATGAGGTAATTACATTTGAAAATGTCTCTGGAATTGTTTAGGGACAATCATACAAGATAATGTAAAATCAATAAGGAACTTACGCAAAATTATAAAAAACCACCCATGTACCAGTTTCTCAAAATTCTCGTTACTGGAATATATGTGCCCTTATGTGTTTTAGTAAAGGCATGAATATAGTAAAATGACCTTTTACACTATATTTTGATTTATGTGTAGCAGTCAAATAGCGTAAAACTTGGTTTGGGCATGTAAAATTGCCCTGCATACAGTGCCCACTCCCCTCCAAGAGGGCCTGTAAAATGAAATAGATGGTTTTCATTAGCCAACTACAATGATTGGCCCAGGTGGTGATATCAAACTAGTCTCTGATTTTATCGTGTAGACTTTTTTATATTATGGGGATGATGGAAAACTAACACTGTGTGTTGGATGTGGCAAACACTAATGGAGGCTCACATATGGAGCATGGGTGGGGGATCTGTCCCTTTTCTTTTTGACAAAGATTTGTCAAAACCATACACACACCTCACAAAAAATTCAAATATTTTGTTGCAAATTCCCCTTTTTATTACAAGAATTGTCAGTTTTTGCCAAATGTTTTTCCTTTGGGGGAGGGTGTCATCACATTTCTCTCTACTAGTTACTATTTAAAACGATCCTTTACAAACATGTCACCAATTAAGGCCAAATCTGTTTTGGGTTGCTTGTCACTATGACTACATCACAAAATCGAAAGAGAAGACCGATGGAGATGCTCTAATTTCCACTTAAGATCGTTCAATTCCAAAAATTGGTAAAGTTCAGTCCAGAAACTGACTTATAATTTTAAAAGAACTTGAAAAATAATTCAACACCAAGAGGTTATCTGAATGAAATTGTTATTAATTCTAAACCCAGAAAAAAGAGTGGACACAAAGTTCGAATGGACATTGAATGGAGGTAATGTGCAGTGGGTACAAACAGTATGGAGCAAATTTTCAGGATCTGGTTTTCTCAAATTGTAGTCTATATTGTTGATAAGTTTGACTAAAAATGCTTTGTTTATATTAGAGGGATAATAGGTATCTTTGTTCATACATTACTAGAAAGCTTTGTTGTTCCACAAGCAAAATCTAAATGTGTTGCAGCATATCTTACCATTTAAAGAGGATACCCTAACATATGTCCTCACTCATTTTTGCACAAAATGAGCTTAAGTTTTCAAATGGTTGAGATCAGAATTTTTAGGGCATATTTTTGGAGTTGTATTTTATACACATGATGGGTGAATAGGGAGTGACTTTCTTTTTTTAAATCTTTCACTGTTGAATGATATACTAGACTCTGGAATGTTGGTAGTTGTTGAGTATCCAAACTAAATCCTGTGTGATGTCAAAAACAACATAGAATTGTGCAAGTTGAGATATCTCATTTGCAGTCACATTGCTTTTGCCACAACCTCATTGGACACAAAATCAGTATTATTGAAGAGAAATATCTAAATCACCACCACATCTTAAAACCCAAAAAATTAATGAATGAGAAATATGGCCTGTGGACCTGGCCTACTACCCTGGAGTCCAAACTCAATAAATTAGGGAGGTGGAAAGAAGGGATTACAGATATTCCGCTATAATCCATCTTGGTGAGACTCCTAAAATCCATTAAAGATCAAAGCCCAATTTCATGATCCTGGACAGAGCAAAGAAAAGTAGAGAAATAGCACTTGGCCCACACAATTCCACACCAATATATACCTTTTTGGCTGTCATCAAAATATGTTCCCAATTAAGACAAGAACAATAGGAGGAGCTAATGACATGTGAAATAATTAAGTTCAATTCCTGAGAGAATCTAACTTTCCCAGGAAAATGCCAGTGTTGGGCAAGTACCAAGCTGGAACACTGGTATATGATGGTCCCCACTACAGTCCTGGTATCAAAGAATTGACAATATTGGTATGACCTGGGGCAATATGAACGAACCTCTGTACCAGTACTTGCATAGTATGGACATGAGGTAATACCTGCCTCACACTTGTACTTGCCTGGTACAAACTTGACGTAATACCAGTTTAATATCAAATGTATATCAGTGTCAATATAAGGTATTTATCAGTGTTGTGTGTGTAAATGGTTTGGGACTTACACTCCATGTAAGTGTAAATCTCATAATGAAATTTATTTACACTCTGTGTAAGTGTCTAATCTCCATTTAGATTTGTCTAAGTGTAAAACAATGTAAATTTTTTTAGGGGAAGGGGGATTTCATAAATTTTTGGTCATTAACAGGCTGATTTTTTTTTTCAACCTGCAAAATAATTACATTAACACTCAAAGGGGAGGGCGGGCAAAGTCAGAAAACCATAGATCTTTGTGATAAATTGAGTTTCACCTTGTCTTTCATTTTTCCTTCACTGCTGCTACATACATTTTCATTGCTCCTACATGTACAACTACTATAATTAGTTAGAACCATATGCATTAAATGCTGAGTTTCAACATTTCATTCCCAGATTTAATAAAATTTCTGTACTTTATGAATACATTGAAAGAAGGGTTTGAGAGTGAAAATAGGCCCAAAAACAAGATGACTTTATGAATAACTTTAATATATACACTTACCCACCCCAAAACATTTACACATGATTGTGTAAATGATCTAAACTTACACAGGATTTACCTATCATATAAACGGGCTATTGACACTTACACGCACAACACTAATATATACAGTATGTCACATACCAGCCAAAATTAGTTTTGGACCTTAAAACCAACATCAGGCTGGTATAAAAGTTTTTTAATTGATCCCATGTACAAGTACCAATTGGTATATGAAAGTTGAAAAAAGATCTAATATCACCATTCCAACCTGCATGAGGGAAAAGAGTTTGTAAGTGTGAATATTGTATGTAGCTAACCACCATGTGATACTTTGGGCCTCATCAAGTATAAAACCAAACAGTATATACTAGTTGCCAAACTTTCTTTGTTAACCAAGGTAACAAGTAACAACTCTCACATCATGGTTACTGAGGTGAATCAACTAGCTCCTCTTCTACCTACACAAAACATCAAAAACTATTTAATTAGATCATGATTTTCCTGGAATAAATATTGTATTTCGTTAGAAATAGACTTCCTTCAAAAATTGAAACTTTGTCTTTTTTTCACAAAAACATCTCAATTTCTCCTTCTATAACTAAAAATTGTGTGAGAGTCTTAAAAAGAAATTGGGATCAAAGCCCAATTTCATGATTCCTGAAAGAGCAAAAAAGAAAAGAAAAGGGACAAGAACAAGTGCTCAGGTACTGTACCTCCACACCAATAATTTAACCTCTTCAGCTGTCATCAAAATATTTTTTCCGATTAGGAAAACATTAAAATATTTTTCCAATTAGGAAAACAACACAATGAAGAACAAACAAAGTGACCTCCCCCCCCCCAAAACCCCCCAAAAACAAAAAACAAAACCAAATTTCAATTCTTCGAATTTTCAGGAAAAACAATTTCAGTCCTGACTGGATCCAGTCGAACACCCACTCGCTATTACAGAACAATCCAGACCCTTGGATGGGCGATTGGGATGCATGGGGGATTCCGGACCGTTGGGGTCGAGGGTTTCTCGTCTCGCACACTTTGGGCAGCACTGCGCAGAAATAAGGCCTCTGTGTTGCTCCCTTCCTTTCCTCTCTTCTTCTTCTTCTTCTTCTCTCGTCTTCTCTTCTTCTTCTTCTTCTTCTTCTCTCGTCTTCTCTTCTTCTTCTTCTTCAGTGCAGCGATCGTCTTCGTCTTCATTCTACAGAGCATCAGTGGAGTCTTGACCGGTAAGAGACAGTCCTGGGGTTGTGAAGACTTACATATACACTACAGTGCTTTGCTATAGAAGGATTTGAACTGAGCTTGCATGATCACATCATTTCACAATTTCACAATTTGAAGGTTCTCTGTTTTGAGAGTGCTACTATTGTTCTGTCATCTGCATATTGTTTTCAGCTTTGAGGAGTACATTGTAGTCTGTGTAGGAGAGAGAGAGAGAGAGAGAGAGAGAGGGTGTTGCAGGTCCATATAACGTGCGGTTTTTTACAGGGGGTGTCACAAACGCTCTGTGATATCTTCACTGTGGCACCATGAGAATCTATTCCACTCGTGTTGTAACTACAGATTTCGTCAGGAGTAGTTCTTGGTGACGGAGACACGACAGACATAGAGCGTTTATTGTTCCGATAGAACTTTCACAATTGTCTGTGGGTCCACGTTTTTGCAGGAAATAAACTCTTGCTGCTGCAAACGTCTGGGAGATCCTGGTTGAGCGTCTTGTAACGGGTAAGAGAGATCATCGGAAAGGCAAGAAGATACTGTGTGCCATATACATATGTTGTCGAGAAATGAGTTGCGAAGAATTCGTAAAGAGCTCTGATCTGAAACATCGTGTATGCTAGTGCGCTTTGGTCATCATCTAATTATTCGTTTGCATCTCACATGGTGGTTAGGTGTCTTATACAATGTCTAGTAGCGCGACAATGATTCTCCCCGGCTCACTGGAAGATCGACGTGGACCAGAGTGGCTGTCGGATCTCTTCACCGCTAACCCAGCTTCGGGCAAATGCGACTGCGGTCGCAGCTGGAGCAGCCATGTGTTCTGCATCGACTGTCGACAGAGCTGTGTTTCGAAGAGCGACTTCCAGGAGAATCGACCTCATTTCGGGCACAAACTCCTGCGAATGCGCCAATTCGACCACAAACCTGTGCTGGAAGCCAACGCCTTACAGGCACTAGCGGATGTTTCCGGGGTCCAGTCGTACTACAAATTCGGTTGCGAAGGCTCCCTCATCATGTTTCTATACAGCCAAGAGTCCGCTGCAGCAGCAGCAGCTGGCAAGAAACAAAACACATCCAAGAAAATTGGGAAAAAGAACAAGCGCGGACACTATACACCGCGCCGTGCAGCTTCAAGATCAACAAGCAGCCCCGAAAGATCGCTTGGGCCCTTCGTCGAGTGCGCGAAGTGCTCAAAGATTCTCAACACTGATCGCTGCACGGTTTCGTTTTGCTCTGTGGAATGCAAGATGAAAGCTGTGGAGGACGATCCCACCGTAACCCTGTCCAATCCTAGGGTCTATACTCCGGAAAGGATTGAATTGTTAAGTTACGCTGTGGCACGAGCCAGTGGAGAAGAGTACGACATCTCCAAGTGGACTTACACTTGATCTTCATTCTCATGCTGTGCAGTGTCGACATGAGAGGCAAACAAACGGCCAACCCCCAGCTTGGGAGTAAACCAGTTGGAGCTTTTGAACTGGTTTTCTCCTCAACTAAGTTCCACATTGCTTGTTGTCATGGCTGTTTTCGTGGTTCCTGGGATGGTGGTACTTGTGAAATGGGTGTGAAGTTGGTACCTGTGGATGCAGGAGATTTTTGCAGTCTACTTACTCTTCTGAGGATGATCAGCAACAGAGAGTAGCCTGACTTAAACTGTTTTTGGTATACTATACATACAGTTCTCTCTGCACAAACGCCAGTACCTAACCCTGGCTGTGTCTTCCAGCCAGTGTGGCGGATCGTAGCTTAGGGCCCAGTTTATGAACACAATCCAGCCGACAGTTGTGTGCAACTTCCGGTTATAATTAAGTGCCCTGATGTAACCGGTGGGTCGCTCATATATGTATGCATCTCTGTTGTTTGTATGCATGTTGTTTGTTAAATGTATGCATCTCTGTCTGTTGTGTGGGTCATCAGAAAATGCTGCATATATCCTGCACACAAACTGCAAGCTTGTTTCTGAGTTTCAGGAGGTTCAGAGTTCAGATGTCCAAGTGAAGCATCAGTGCACCATAAGGGACATGCCAGCAGAGCTTGGCCTTCACATCATTGCTCTACGTGACAGCATTCTTTCTCTTTGCAGAATGAAGTTTGCATTGTTCAATCGGTATTGATCTGCAAAAGGATTTATGTAATCCAAATCTCTGAACATGTATGTTTTTTTTCTTTTTTTTCCTGTCTTATTCACTATGGAGTTCCATTGGGCTTTTGACTTCATGGATTGGGAAGTTGTGGGAAAGTTAATATATGGTAATAGCATCAGTTGGCAGACCTTGAACTGGACAGCTCTACCTGAAAGGCCTTTTAATTTCAGAATGCAGTTTGCTTTCTTGTAATGAATCCTGCAAAGGGATTTACAGTCCAGATGTTTGGATATGCATATTTCTTTGCTCTTGCTGACCACTTTGAATGTTTGTGTAAGGTCAAGAAGAACCATCAGACCTTGAACTTCATATTGTGAGTTACATACCTGACAATTTTTGCATTGAATGCACACATGCCAGTTAGCTTGCTTGAATTAAGACTCTGCATTTAGGGATTTGCAGTCCAGGAGGTGTAAAACATCTGGTTCATGTTGAGCCTATCTTTCTAGAGAACTTCAGTTGCAAGCCAGCCTGAGATTGGGTGATGAAATACTCAGTGCTAGGATCTCCTCCCAAAGTGAAAAATCACAAACTGGATTCCAATGACATACAGTTGACAAATGAAATAAAGAACTCAACCCTCAACACATCTAATTTGATCTGCAATCTACACCTAAGTTCTGAAGGTTTCCTCTACAAAAAAGCCTTCATATGAAATGAAGGTACCAGTTAATCTACTCATCTGGCATTGGCATTGAAGATGCAACACTAGTGCACATTCTGCAGACTTGGAGAGCAGGTGAGGGCTGCTGATTCTTCCCAAGGAACTAGGCTTGAATGCTACAACTGCATCACTGTAAAACCTTAAAGATTTAGTCAGCTAATTTATGCACTGCAATCCTCAAAAACTATTGTCAGTTCAATCCCAATTCTATTACTTTCCAATTGCCTGGGCAACTTTGTTGATTTCAAGTACTTATCAAAAAGCCTACCTGTTCAAAATCCCCATAGTATAGCACTTGTGGGCCATATATAATTCACTCTTTCTTACTGAAAGGAGTGAGATATGTACCATGGAAACTTGTAACTCCTTCCCATTGAACCACAACTGCTATTTAACAAAAACTCCATCAACATGACTGTCAAGTTGAATCCATAACCATGCAAAATCTCTTTGAAAAACTGTAAGGCCATATATTATATGAAGGATATTTGACCATATTATGAAGTATGTTGTTGTATTATATGTGCAAACAAACCATCACTACAAAATAATTCATGAAGAAAGAAAAGAGATGAATTCCAGGAGTATTCAACAGAGAGTAAGGCTTTTTGCCCAAGGAAGACAAGGGAGCTTGGCTATTTAAGTCCCCACTCATCACAAACATTTCTCAGGGTATCCCACAAATATTCATGCTATTACAACTAGTGCTAAAGGCATTTCATAACTAATATCCTCTTAAAAACCAAACATAAGGTTTTTAAGAGACCTTAAGGCTTTGGAAAATACCAATACAATAGGTTTACGAAGACCTTAACCTGTGTGAATGAATGAGTGAAAACGGATCAATAATCTCAAAAGACTTGCAAATGGCAACAATTGTAAGAAGGGAAGCATGGAGGATGTCAATTGAGCTACTAAAATGATAAATATGTCAAATTTTACTAAGAATTCAAGTCCTGAGACTGGCTCATAGTCACCAAGTATGGAGTACACATATTTCCTAGGCTATGCTTGAGTACATGAATAAAATACAGTGTGAATTTCTATGTATGCAACAAAAAATAAAGAGACTTAGCTTTCTCATCATCTTATTCAAGATTCATCTTCACTAGATCACTCAAGAAAAGATTCTTTGTAATCTGGATTGATAATATTTTTTATCATGTGTAATCAATCTAATACAGTTGCTAAAGATATAAACTAGGTCATTCACTTTCTCTAAAAACAAACAATTTCATTGTTTTGAATGAACATGTAACTCAAAAGAACTCCAATTCCTTTCTAACATGATGCTAATTTTACTTGATTAAACATCTAAATAACCATTGGTGTGAATGCATGAATCGGTGGACCAAAAATGGTAAGTGATAACATTCTCATAAATCCATTTCCTTTGTACTATTTTAACCATGGATGACTAAATAATAGGACCCAAAGCAGTTGTGACTAGTGCTTAATTCTTCATGTTTTAAATGTTAAAAATTGTATCAATGTTACAAGTCATTCAAAAGTTTTTTTATTTTAAATTAATATATTATGTAAATATGTGATATGATTTGCAACAAATCTAATGAAGGTAAGGGTGAAAGCATGGCATTTTATAGATAAAAAAGTTGACAAAAAAAATCAAGTTTAAAAAGAGATAGTTTTTCACAAAAACAAGAAAGTATATTCAATTTTTATTTAAATTTCATTTTGAAATCATGGTGCTTTCTATTGAGTTTGTATTAAGTTGAATACAAAATTTGAGAAACTTTGGAATAATAAAAGTAGGGAACAAGTATTTTTAAATTTTACTAGTCAATATGGTGTTCAAAAATACTTTTTCATTAGAAAATTTAATGAAATAAATTTGTGTGAAATTATAACATAAAGATCAATGTATATTCAAAGGAAGGAAAATAAATAAATTTTACTTTCACTAGAAAATATTTTTAAATCTATGAATCTATATAGGATTAATTTCATAGTCATATTGGACATTGTATGACTAAAGGCCCTTAGTTGTAATGGATGAATAACAAAAGACAAACAATCATTTAATGTTTCGACATGGCACTTTTCATCCTATAGTCATTAACAACAACTCATAAAGGATAAGCCAAATATAATGTTGAGGAGTCATATAATGAATGACCAAAATATTATTGGCAAACATTAAACCATTTGATTACTCAAATTTATGCCTAGATTTTTTTTTTTAATGGATTATTATTTTTAAATATTTTTTATAGGTAGGTAGGTAGTAGGTAATAGGTTGAGGTAGGTCGAAAAAAGCAAATAAGTGAGTAGTAGTTTAACCTAACTTATGTAATTTATGTAACCTACCTATGTAACTATCTTAATTTAGTCTACTTACCCTAGCCCTTTAGGAATGCACATAGGTTGCAAGTATTAGGAATTGAACCCTTCACCTTCATAATGATCAACCATGTCCTTACCAATGGATTACAACATCAAAACATGTTCAATTTTTGTCAAGTTTTTTATTTCACATGTTTATTTCATATCATCACAAGATTATGAGGTAGGTAACAAGTGGTAGGATGATAGGTAGGAAGTGGGTAGGTTATAGGAAATAATAAGTAGGTATGTAAGTAAGTTGACAAAGTAAATAGGTGGGTGAATGGGTAGGTAAATAAGTGAATGGATGGGTGGGTGGCTAGGGAGGTAGGTAAATAGGTGGGTCATGTGTGGGTGGGTCAGCAAGGGGGTAGATGCACAGTCAAATGGCTCATTTTTAGCAATTTTAACATTTCTTATAAGTCCATACAAGATTATTTAAAATGATTCAAATGGACATGGTTGTTACTTTAAAAAATATTATTATTTTAATCTTTGAATAATACATGTTCAATCCCTTACAAACTTTCCCAAATCAGTGTGAAAACTTGTATTTAATGTAGTTGATGTTATTTTTAAATTTGGAAGTCCTAAAAGGGAAACCCACAAAGTCCATAAAATAAAACTTTATCTAAAACTTCAAAAACATATGCTTTTGGGACAAAAAATTTGAAAAACAAACAAAAATTGCAACTCATATGGACTTATGAAAATATGGTCAAATTTTCATTTTTCAAAAGTCCCTAATTATTAAATAATTAAAGTTTTCAAAAAAAAGATTCTTCATATGAATTTATCATCTTGTACTACATTATATATTGAGTCTTAATAACAAATTTGGAATGTGAATCAATATAAATGTTTTTATTTTGTGATGTTCTAATTAGATGACTAATCCATATTTTTCAACTTCAAAAGTCCATTACTACTAACAAATGAATTTTTTATTAATAAATGACAAAACAATTCTCTCCATAATGAAATTATTAGTCTAAATCCAAGTCTCAATTAATAAATCTAAGAATATATTAATTACAATATGCATTTGAATAAAGAATATTTAAGGAAAGAACATCATTTCATTACAAAAGTGAGCCACCATAATTTGCATCTACTTAAGGGGGTGAATGGGCGGGAAGGTAGGTAGAGGTAAATAGGTAAATAAATAGGTAGGTGGGTGGGTTGGTGGGTAGGTACGTACGTAAGTGGATAGTAAGTAGGTAGGTGGGTGGGTTGGTGGGTAGGTACGTACATAAGTGGATAGTAAATAGGTAGGTGGGTGGGTTGGTGGGTAGGTAAGTGGGTAGTAGGTAGGTACGTAAGTGGATAGTAAGTAGGTAGGTGGGTGGGTTGGTGGGTAGGTAAGTGGGTAGTAGGTAGGTGGGTGGGTGGGTAGGTACATATGTAAGTGGATAGTAAATAGGTAGGTGGGTGGGTGGGTAAATAAGTAGGTGGGGGGCAAGAATAGGGTTGTTCATGTTCATATCAAATCACTTGTACTCATTTTTTAATCATTGTAATGATAATTAGACATCCATGCACTACTACAACAGTGGGGTGCAGTTCATTAACCTAAATCACTATAGAACTTTTAAAATGAACTAAATTCATTGCATTTTATTGAATTCACTCTAGTGAAAGTTATTTCACTATAATATCATTATGTAAACATCATGTTCATTATTAGTTAACATAATTCACTATTATAATTTATTGTAGTAAATAGGTTTATTTCTATGTTTTTTTAAATATTTAATATATGCTACTTTATGATATACCCTATATTATTTTAATCTACTTTAGTTATTTTAAGTTATTCCTTATGTTATTATAAATTATTGTACCCTAAACCACTATACGTTATTTTACCTTAAGATATATTAACTAACTTATTATAAGCTTTTAAGTTATTCTAATTTAAATTATTCAACTAACCTTAGGCTATACCTTAGGTTATTTTATTTTGAATTAATATATGTTATTTCAAGTTATATTTTAAGTTATTCAAGGTCATTCTACTTTATGTTATTATAAATTATTTTATCCTAAGTATAATAACTTAAAATAATTTAAAATATAATATAATGACCTTAGGTAAAATAACTTAAAATTTAAAATAATAACTTATAAAAATAATTTAAAATGCTCTATAATATAACAACTACCAATAGCCTATAATATTATAACGTAAAATATCTAACAATAATTTTATAATAGAATAACCATCAATAGTTGTAATATAACATATAATAACCAACAATAACCACCAATAACCATTAATATAGCCATTAATAGCCACTCATAGCTACCAATAAATAGCCATTAATAGCCATCAATAGCCATTAATATAATAACCATTAATAACCACTAATATCCAGTAATAAAATATCCACCAATAGCCAGTAATATAATAACCATTAATAACCACTAATATCCACTAACAAAATATCCACCAATAGCCATTAATATAATAGCCATCAATAGTCATTAATAGAATAGCCATCAATAACCACCAATAGAATAACTATTAACAGCCATTAATAAAATAGCCACCAATAACCATTAATAGAATAACCACTAATAGTCACTAATAAAATAACCATTAATAGCCACTAATAGAATAGGTACTAGTAGCCATCAATAACCACCAATAGCCTCAATAAAATAACAACTAATAGCCATATATTAGAGTTGCTTAAATTGTCAAAAATAATCTAAGGTGAAATAATCTATAATAGAAAAAAGTAACTTAAAGTGAAATAACCTATATTAACCTAAAATTGTCAATAATAACATAAGGTGAAATAGCCAAAAATAGCCAAAAGTAATTGAAATTAGCCATAAATAGGCATAAATAATGTAGGGTGAAATAAATTAAATTAATGAAAAATAACCATATAACAATTGAAAGTAGCTTAGCATAGGTACTATTATTATATTAACAAAAATCTTATCCATTTATTAAACTTTTTTTTTTTCAAAAAAATGGTCATTGAAATGTTATTGAATAATGATATTCAACTTTTTTTTTGTTCAAATGATTTTACACTTTCAAAAGGAAATAAATGTAACTATGTACATTATTGAAATTTTTTTACAAATAAACTCAAATCATTTCATTTGAACAAAATCTTAATAAGATATGAATTTTCAAAGTTTACGTTTTTGTAATGTTTAAAATGAAGTATTTGATAAATAAAATGTAATGTAACATATTATCACAACAAGTGAGGTGGTTTGATGGTAGGGGTGTTTATTTCCATTCTAAAGGTCAAGGAATCAAACCTCATGAATGGTGTTGTGTGTGGTCAACAATGGTAAGTTGACTGAATATTCTCTTATCTAGTTTTTTAAAATAGGTGCCTAGGTGATTACATGGCTTACCTACATAGGTTAAGTTTTAAACCTAGCCTAAATATCGACACGTGTCAATAAATCATAGGCTGAAAATCATGAAATTATCAATATAATATTATATATTAAATAATTTAATTTTAATTATTTCCATGCTGACTAATTAATTAACTAACAAATGAATGGCTTAATAAATTTGTATTTCACTTTTGAATAACCTTGTTTTACTAAATACTAATGAAACAATTCATTGTCCGTAACAACTAGTCCCTGTTCACTAAGGGCCTAACTAATTTCATCAAGTAAAACTGTCCAAATTCACTCAAAATCTAATGAAATCCAAAGTGAACTAGGACGCATTTTGGCGTAGTGATGTCACTTTGTCATTAATCATGGGTGCCATATGGATGAAATAAGAATGATGAAAACTAACATCCCCCATCTTCTCACCCCTTCATCATCTACTAGTCACATGCCCCACTAATATATGACTATGATTTTTTACACATAGGATTCAAAGTAATAGTTTATGACTAACATCGTATATATAGTCATTTAAAACTTGTAGTCATAGATTTTTTTGTTACAAAGGACAGAATTTCTTCTAGTGTTCCTCTTTGATAGAATATACTTGACACATATGTTAAACAAATGTTCCATTACAAAAAGTAGGCTTCAAAAGCTATCTACATTAAGAAAAGTCTACTTGAAACTTATTTTTACAATGTAAAATTTTTAAATTAATTCATAGTGATGAAGAAGTATCTTGTTTTTCATCATTCAAGTAGTAGAATACTATTTGCAAGCATAAATTTTTTTCCATGACAATGGCCATAACATTAAAAAGTAGACCTTGCAAGTTTATTTAAGCAATGAGTTATTTTTCAACAAGTACTTGATCTTGTACATATAAGGGTAAAACTTATCACTAATCTTAATAAGCCTAAACCCTTCATCATTTCCTTATGTTTACATTGACAAATTTACCTCTCTATTCAAGATCGAAAACAAAACATGCACAATGTAATGAGTTATGGATAAATTAACACCTATTGTTCAAAATTGACAAATCACCTCTTTTTTTCTTTGTTCAACTATAGCTAATAACTTTTTCATAAACTAAATGAGCTAATCCATACACTCATAAGAACTTCCCATGGTTGGAAGACTAAATCAACCAAATGAAAAATGAAAAATATGGATGCTAATATTGTCACCATCAATTGAACATTCTTCTAAAAGCTAACAAAGAGGATTGTATCCAAAATAATCTATGCTTCAAACTTTTTGCTAACCTCTTTAACACCTTCCACTCTTTATTAACTGCCATTTGTTGTAAAGGAATTTTCATTTCAACAATGTCCTTAGCATTATGAAATGTGTACCAAAACTTGTGTCCCCAAGTTTCAATAATTGTAAACCATATTCTTTTGCATTGTTCCCTCTCCAAATAGTGCTCATGTATTATGGTGATTCATGAAAAATTTCACCAAATTTTTACCCTTTTGGACAATAGGGGCTACCCATTCTAAGTCTCCAAAATCTACAAAACAAAGAGGTGGAAGTATGATTTGGTAATACCCTTAGGAACATCACACCTTCATTTTATTGGACCATTTTGACTTCAAGAATGATTTGTGATTTTATGGTACAATATTTGATTATCTTGTTTATATTTTTACATTATGTAAATGCGATGGGTTTTCCAATGGCACATCTTAATCAACATTTTCACATGTTTTGATGTTCTTAAGCATTTCCAATCAAATTCTACAAAAAAATTACAAATTAAAGGAAAGAACATAAGAAAATGCTAATGACTTCATATATTTAAATTTCTTGTCGTAGGAGATGCCTTGGAGATGCTTATGACATATGCGTATGAAAAGTATGCAATGCAAAACTATGTATATTGGAATTTTTGGATTACAATTGAATATCAAGAAAAACATGCATCCAAAGGCCACATGAATAAGGAATGGAAAGGTTTTTTTTTTAAAATAGAACTTCGATTGCTACTTTTTAGGCTTGTCAAATAGTATATATTTATAATGGCCATTGATCTGAAAAACGAACCTTTTGATACTACGATGTCCATTTTGAAGATTATGGTATGAATTCATGTATTTTGAACAACACAATGTTTTGAACCCTATTATCCTACAAACTTTGAACAAGAATCTTAGATTTTATCCTACAAATAATCAAAACCCTTGGTTACATAAATGCAAAGATAATGATAATTTAAAAGACATTATTTTTAAAAATTGGACCATTTTTTAAAACTTTCTTGAAGTGGTTCTTGATGGTACCACCCAATCAAACTTGTACTCCCAAAAATCGAAACATGAATTGTACAACATGAATAGACAATATGAGGATATTTTTCCTTCACAAGCTTCCTTATTTTCTTACAAGTAGCTATGTTGTCAATTATCATTTGAAAAACATTTTGGACTCCAACTTGGATTCAATTGCAACCTTGAGGTGTTTTGTAATGTATTCTATACTATTTTATCATTCTTACTTGTGTCTACTAACTTCAAGAAATAATAACTTTTAAATGATACACATAAGATATTTAACATCAATTTAGGCAAACCCATCGTTGGGTGGTACCACTAGGAACCATCACACTTTTGTTTTAATAGATCCATCAAACTTTTTAAAAAGACAAGAAACACTTAAATAAGGACTTTCATTAGATTTTTTTGTTGAATACATTTACCAAGTTGTATAGACTTTGAACCTTAATCATATCAAAAATATTTTGTAAATTTTAACACTATTACAAAAATGGTATTTTATGATTGCATGTATAACTAGTGTTGTAATTGTATATGCCATTCATGATTGATCATGACTACATGACTATTTTAGTCCAAAAGACCACGTTGTTTAGGGCATTAGTCGTATTTCATGACTACAATCACAAATGCCTTTTGTACCTACAAACACTATGATTATATTCATTTAAGCCCCAAGAGAAGAACTCATCCAATTGCTCAATTTACAAACGAATCATCATGCAACATGTGCCAACATCGAAAAGTTGACACGTGGGCTCGCAATTTGCTAATCAGCATTCCCTTAGAATTTTACATGAATGTGGGGCGACCATGTGTCACCATTACATTCCTTCATTAGGTGCAGATTTATATTGGGCTATGTTAGGGCTAGGTTTAGGGGAGGTTAGGGTTAGGTCTACTAAGGAGGTGAGGGCTAGGTATAAGGTAGGTCAAGGTTAGGTATGGGGTAGGTCAGGTAAATATGGGGTAGGCTAGGCCTAGGTTCAAGGTGCAATAAGGTTAGGTTAGGGGTAGGTAAAGGCTAGGTCTAGGATAGGCTTGGGTTAGGTCTAAAGTAGATTAGGGCTAAGTCTAGGGTAGGTTAGGGATAGGTCCAAGGTAGGTTCGGGTTAAGTCTAGGGTAAGTTTGGGCAACTAGTTAAATGGTGCTTAGTGGCACCTCCAAAAGTGGTGAAAATTTTAAGGTTTCTGATTTTGAATTATTTACAACAAATTAATTGGTGCCACGTGGCATTCCCAAAGGTAACGACTATTTTAGGGATTTTAATGACAATTTTTTTGGAGTAAATTAAATATGGCCATGTGGAACCTCCAGATTTCAAGAAGCTTTGAAGGTTTTTTTGGTGATTTTGGCCAATGAATTAAATGGTGCCATGTGGCATCCCCAAAAATGGTGAAAGTTTTAGGGTTAACATGCAAACTTGTTGCAACGAATTAAATGTTGCCACATGACATCTACCACTATGGCAACAATTTTAAGGTTTCAAGGGTCAAATTTGTCCACCCAATTTAATTATACCACATGTTAACTCCAAAAATTTGGGGTTTCTAGGTGGCAATATTATTATTGCAATTTGGGGCAAGTTCCTTCTAACTACTTATCAAAGTTACATACCATCATAAGGTGAAAGTAGGAAAAAAAGAACCAAGCAATGTGTGGACAATTCTTAAAATCTATTTTTTGAAAATTTGAAAAATCACCATGGGAACATTATATATCAAAAAATTATTTTATTTTTCAAATAGTTTCTTATACTTCCAAAGTTGTAAGCACAAAATTTTCATGAAGATTCACCATGTTTCAAGAGTCTTTTTATATGTTTAAAGCACTTAAGAAAAGCATGTGGACATGTGGTTTTTTTGTATTGAAAGTCCTTTTCCCTTATCAAATATTCACCAAATCATTTAAATTTTTTGTGAACTTTAATATATTCCACAAGAAGGGATCGATGTGTTCAAAACATTCAAAAAATAAAAATACATATACCTTTTTGGTTTTTAGTACTCAAATGTCCCTTTACATTATTATAGTTCTGAATTTGTAATCATGGGGTCCAACCACTCTATTAAGAGCTGCATGTGCCCCCTTAAACCATTGTTTTATTCTTAAAATCTTCTTAGAATCTCTTTAATACGTCTTTCAAAACAATATTAAAAATCTTTAAAGTTTTTTTAATATTATTATGTTAAGGTGTATATTAAAAAAATCCAAAAATATGTCATTAAAAAATATTCTCAAATGGTGTTTTTAGTGTCAAAATTATTTTAAGCTGCTTTTATGCAACTTTTAAATAATGATTATGATTGTTTTTGGTACATGTTAGTATGACTGCACCCCATGGTTCAAAGTAAAGTTATAGATTAGATTATAAGTAAAGTTTGATGCAAAAAAAAACAGAATTTTTATCATGTTACATGTCATATTTGGCTTCAAATTTGATATTCAATATAAACCAATAAAAAACTGCCATGTGGAAAATGCAATCCGTAAAAAAGACTTTAACCTTGGCGCAAGTAACTCTTTTTTTCATGTTTTCACCCCATAATCCAATCATGAAATTGAATATAAAAGATTGATTACAAACATGGCTATTAATAAACAAGCTATAAAGAGAAAATAGGTTTTGTGTTATTGATTTTTCATGACTATCTACATGCTCTTACAAGGACTTGCAGGCATGGGAACAATAACAAACTAAAATGTTCATTATTTGTTGAAACAATCATATGTAATTTATAATCGATGTCCCATCAATCCACATAATTATTGTTTCTATAACGAAAAACTTAGTTGATGGAAATGTGTCCATGGGAACTTAAGGAACTTCTTTGACCAAATGCGAACAAAATCCCTTAATTCTCGAATTGTTGGATCTCTTGTTATCTCAGCAAATGTGATTGCTTTGGATGGTATGAAAGCATCCATTATTTTCATAGCCACATAACCATCAAGTATGGCCTTCTACCCAATTTGTAATCCTTGTAACCCACAAATCATAGCAGTGGCAGCCTTCTTGTTGGTGATTGCATCCCAAAGGAAGACTTCGGTGTCAATCTGTACTTGTTGCATGTGTAACAACCACATAAGCAATGCAAAGTTTCAATCTTCACACCATATTTACTCAACACCTATAGCCATCATCCAACAAACTCATGACAATATTAACGATAAGATTTCAAAATCAACCTCCCTTAACATACCAAGTTGTTTTCAAATTATATCCCAAATCTTTTTATGCATGGGTCTAGCAAGATCACATGTACCTATGTTGAAATAAGCTTTGTTGCTACATTTGCCACTTTGCTTATTTTTGGTGGACTAACTTTTGCCTCTTGCACACATATGTGTGTGTATATGTGATAGATGCATCAATTAAAAACTATCAAATTATTAGACATTTCCAACCATTTTCATCTAGTAGTGAAGTATTCCAAAATCTATTTTTGCTCACAAGTTCACCCCATGGTCTGTATATGACTCCATATCCCTAGGTAATCCAAATCATATGCTTCAACATTGCCCCATGGGCTTTGCTCCATAACTTCCAATGTCGACTAGAATAACAGACTTCAAACAGTTCATTTATATGTGCCAACTATTAAACCAACCATGGATGTCATGAATTCATTCATCTTAAATTGTACAACATGGTTGTCTAACTTGCATGCCACCCGAACAAATAGTGAATACTTGCCACACTACATAGTACTAGAGATCTTGTAGCACACGCACATAAGGTTTGGAGAACGGCCTTTCTTACCTGCATGGATGTTTCATTGGCAACTAATTTTAATTTCAGCAAACCCAAATTGCCTTCTTGTAACAAACTCAAAGATACTTCACCCATTAACCTTACAACATAATGACATACCATAAGTGTCACTTATCTCTTCACAACTTACAACAAACGCATCACTAATATAAAAATGGCATGTTATGCCTACACATTTCATCCCATGTACCTATGTTAAAATAAACTTTGTTGCTGCACTTATTATTTTCCATCTTTTTGGTGGACTAGCCTTTACTTCTACACACACACAATAGATGCACCAATTTGAAGAAATCAAGTTATTGTACATTTCAACCTGTTTGCCTCATGGACTAGTAATCCAAAATCCAAAATATGTTTAGCCCACAAGTTCACCCCATGATCAAAATATGACTCCATATCCCTATATATTCTAGATTATATGCCTCAACATTGCCCCATGGGTTTTGTTCCATAACTTCCAATGTCGGCCAGACTATTAAACTTAAACCACTTGACTTATATGTGCAAGCTATTAAACCAACCACAAATGTCATGAATATATCCATGACTAACCATACCACATCATGATGTTACTTACATACCAACCCAACAAAAAATAGACACATGTTAGATTAAACAATATTGGAAATCTTCCAACACATGCAAACAAGGTTTGGAGTGCACATGACTTCCTTACTTGCATGGATGTTTCATCAATTGTTAACTTTAATTCCAATGAACCCAAATTCTATTTAGTAGAAATGAAATTTAATTCCTATAGAATTATTCAACACTATTATAACAACATATTTGCATTTCAGATGCATACATTCATTATTTTTGCCTTGATTCTCAACACATTTAACACTGCCATTCATTAAAACATTAGATTCATGGTTATTTCATATAACCAAAATTTACACTTTAGAATCCATTGTAAAAAACTCCATAAGTAATATCATAATTCATTTCATCATATTCTAATACTACAAAAAATTCACGCAACAATATAAACATAGAATTCATTGTAGAAGTCTATGCTTATCTGTATTACTGAAAACATGAATCAAAATTATAGCAAAATCCCATGTTTTGTTTTAAAAAATCAAAACAATAATTAAAATTTATGGTATATCAAAATAGACTCTATGGTTTTCTACTACAAATACCCTACAACTCCTCCCATTCTTCCCAAAACTTTGTCTAAGAACCTCTTCTCCTCTTCCCCAGATCTTCCCTCTTTGGGCAGTCCCAAGTCGCATCATCATGATTCAAAACCAACAAGAATTCAAAAATTCAAAACTATAATGTTCCATGAATAGTCCTTGTCCTAAATGCCATGTTCATCTAAATCATGTAATCATCTTAACCCCTTAACATTACCCCTTCTATACTTTGGATTGCATCCTTGAAATCCTTGGAAAATGACAGAAAATGAAATGCAAGTATTTTGTATCCTTCTAAACATATGTCTCTTCTACGATAGTCTTTATAATTTCAACATGGACAATAACTAATGGTTCTATACCCACATCTAGCTTTGTAGTTCTAACCTGTATCTTTGTCTCTACAATTCTAACCTCCTCTTCCTCCACTAATTCAGTCTATGGTTCTATTTCCTAAGGTTGTATCTTAGATACCTCTTATTCTATTGTTGGAATAGTCTCCACTTGTGCTTATTCCTAAATTCTTTGTGGTTCTTTCTTTTCCTAACCCCCTCCTTTGAGGTCATGTGGTTTCTTTGTCTATATCTCCTCCTCCGGAATTACTCCACTTCTGAGGTCTTGTGGTTTTTTAATCTACATTTCTTCCTCCTGAATTATTCAACTAGGCCCTACTTCAGTTTCCTCATCCTAACCCAATACTCTATACTTGTTGGATTGCCACATATAAAATCTAGAATTTTTTTTTGATAAGCTTCCAACTCATACCTTATAATTCTTTCATTAGCTCTATGTTGAGCTAGAATCTTCTCCAACTCCTTCAAATATTCCTTTACAACCTCCCACCATTCCTCAAATTCTGCCTCAAAATCCTTCATCTTATTCTTCATCCTCATCAAGGTATAGTACTATAACATCTGTTCATAATCCTTTAGTCTTTTCTTGACACTAACTAGGTCCAAATTCTTCCTTTGTTCCTGTGCCATCTCCAACTATGCTTATAAGTGTTGTGGATTCTTTTGATATTCTTTCTATTCCTCCAACAACTTCTCTTTCTCTGCCTCTGCTATCTTTTTTCTAAGTTTTTTATATTGCAACAGAGATACATTCTTCAAATTTACCAATTCCAAATCTGTCATAACATTTTCCTCCTTCTTTTCCTAGTCAATGCTTTCACCTGACTACCCAAAGCCTCATGTTGTTGCTTATGAAAAAACAATGCCTCTATCCATTTCCTTTCTGTGGTTTCCCAGATTTTAGACTTTTGCCTTAAATCTTGTAGTTATTCATCTTGTGACTTCAGTTGTGTTGTGCTACCCTTGAGCTTTTCATTCTCATCTTATAGTTTCTTAATGAGCACTTTAATTTTCTGTTCAACCTCTACCCTATTCTTCCTTTAAATTTCCACATTATGTTTATACCCCTTATGGAAGTCTCTCTCCTTACCTAATTCCTCTTGCAGTACTACTTTCTCCTTCTCCCCTGTAGCCAATTTGGTCTTCAAACTGTTCACCTCTAGAGTCCAATTCCCCATATTCAGATTCACAATTGCTATAATCTGAAATAATTTAGCTATCTTATCTTCTTGCATTACTTCTACAGTTACCTCCTCCACAAACTTCAATGTATTTATCTATGTCCTAGGTTTTTGGGATCATTCTATAGATGACCCCATCTCCTACACCATTCTATTCCCTAGTTCAAATTCAAATGGAAATCCCTTTGCAAAATTTAGTCTACTAACCGGTACCTATAGTTATGCTGGTTTGAACACTTCAAAAGAAGGTTGTGGTTCCACTCCCTCCATCTATAGTCCAGCAACCTATAAACCTTCTTGTGTTTGGTGTTGTTGTTACTACAAATGTTGTTATAAATATTGAAAATGTTGTGGACTTGCAATGGTCTCCATCCAATCTTCATATCCATCCTAATCAAAGTGCAAATGTTCCTCACCTTTTGGAAACCTTATGTCATGTTCCTTCTTAACTTCCTAGCTCTACTCCCTTAGTTGTCTTTCTTGTGGAAATGTCATTTGTGCTACCTCCTACCTCGACTCCTTCAGTTGTCTTTCATGTGGAGATGTCATCTATGGTACTTTTACAGTCTATCTAGCTACTTGTACAATTGTTGGCACTACTCATACCACTGTTGGCACTATAGTTGGTTTCATTTTGCCCCTCATCATTTTTTGTGCCCTTACATCTATGCTTTTTTGTTCCCTTTTCACTCCTAAGCCTAAGGTTCCTCCTTCTTCAACTTTATTCTTTTTCTAAAAAGCAATTATTAGAAAGTTTGCTACAACCTTCTTTCTATTTTCCAATGTTGTTTAAGTTTCATGCCTAGTTTTTTTAACCTTGGTTAGTGGTTTTTGTGGATTCTCTTTTTGATGCATGAATAAATACTAAAAGATTTTTTCCAATACCAAGGTAAATTGACAGGTAGCTTTCTTATCCCCCTTATTATCCTTAAGATACTTACACCATCAATCCAACTCATTACATAAACTATTGAATATAATTTGTGCCCAATCTACCTTTTGCCCCTTCTTTGTTCTCACTAATGTAATAACATTCTTGTTGCTAAAATACTATACCTTCTCCTTTTAATAAATGATAGATATAATGGCAAGATATTTGATAGAATATGGTAGACCCGGGTTCTTTGCACTCCATTGATTTGCAAAAGAATTTGCAAGTGCAAGTTTACAACTCTGTAATGCCTAAATTGTTAGTGACTTATTGACTTGCCCTTTCAGTTCCTTTACATACCTTTCTGCACACACTCCAAAGACATCTACAATTAGCTATTTGTTAATTACATACACCTTATCCTTATGCCCAAAGTAAATATCTACGCCCTTGATCAAGAATGTGTTTAAAAATTTCAACATTACATCAGGCATTGGTGCTTGCCAATCCATTAGAAACAAAGGAACAAGCCCTACTTTAGAAGCCTAGTTTTCTTCCTCAACAATATCCTTCCACTTCTCCATTTGTTCGACATGTTTATCATAGTTTTGTATCATTTATGTCCACATGAATCGCCCAAGATCTAGAATTTTAATAGCTTTTTCCATAAATACCTAAAATTTCTCGTCTTTTTTTCACTACAACTTCCGATTCATGCCTCTCCATCTCCATCACCCTTCGTTGTGCTTCTGCCATTGCTTGCACCTTTGTGGATTATTATATTTCCACTTGCATTTCTATGGATGGATGTACTTCTCCCTCAACAACAATCTCCTCCCTAGCGTCCATCTACTATCTATGTTTCCACAAAGTGCTACTCCACAACTTTGTCTTCTTTTGATTCTTCAATAAACAACAGATCTAGTCATGTAGCTCATGGTCTTGTCTACTCTCTTGCACGCCAACTTCTTTTGTTTCTATGCAAAAACTCAACTGCAAATGTTCTAATTCTATATATATCATGAATTGTCATTTGTGCAAATAGCATCTTCTCATTGTACACTTTTCCTTTTGCACATTTCAAAGATGATGATGAATGCGGTGGCAACCTCAAAGCCAATGGTTGAATATTCAACAGGCCTTTTCTTTCTATTCTTTTCAATTACTCTTCTACTTTTATCTTTCATCTGAGCTCACTCCTTTACGCTTTTTTTTCCTTTTTTATTATTTATAGTTTCTCAATCACACTATCTGCACTCACGTTACTATGAATTCCAAAACTTTCAAAACGCGCAAAAATTCCAACAACAAATGCAAACTACTTTTGATGATTACATCATTTTTTTTCATCCTTGAATTTCCTGCTCGTCACATTCATTTTTTTATCTGCCCGTTGTTTTTTAATTAACATATGATCCTTGAAATTAATATTGCCCATCACTACAAGTTTGTGTCCTTTATACAACCACATGGAAGCACTTTGCATCATCATTATGAATGAACGCCCCAGATTTCATCTCCTGATTATTCCACATTTGTAATCTCCCTACATTAATTGTACTAATTCCATTTTGTTCACCCTATACACCTTCTATTGATTACACCCATTTATCTACTAATTATGACAATACATCTGTTGACTGTATCGATTTTTCTACAGACTATGCTAACAAATATGATGATTGTGTGAATGTGCATAATGATTGGGTGAATATTGTTATCGATTCAGCTGATACCCATGACAAATCATCTTCAAAATCTTACATCCCAAATCCCTCACTTCTATAGTAATTATTCATAGACTTGTCAATCATCTATAGATCGAAAATCAATATTATGTTGACCACGAGATCTTCCATCTGTTTTTCATCTTCTATACTTTGCATCTATGGTTCTATATTTCACAGTCTTCATTTTCCTCTTCTATATCATAATTTTTCACATGAACTATTGAGAATTCAAGCTCAACTAGTTAAGTTTCATTAGTTACTAGAGTAGGAAAGTAACTAGGTTACTTTCACAAGGTTGAATTACTTTCTTTACTTATTTTAGTTTGGTTATTTGTGGTTTGGT
>Ga0116229_10003184_pt1 | contig 26917 bp, 18 predicted proteins | sample S1TSphgellanicum_3_FD_87313 | JGI IMG/M metagenome (GOLD analysis project Ga0116229, IMG submission 87313) | Host-associated microbial communities from peat moss isolated from Minnesota, USA - S1T2_Fc - Sphagnum magellanicum MG | ecosystem: Host-associated > Plants > Peat moss > Unclassified... | reverse complement strand
TGTAGTTATGCTAGCCATTAGAACTAAAATTATTGTTATTATTATTATTTAGATGGCAACTTCAAAAGTCTTCAACTTTGTGTCTCTACGCGAGATAAAGAGAAAGAAAAAAGGAAGGGGGAGGAGGTTTGAAACCTGCTCTGTTGGTTGGTAGAAATGTAACAACGCAAGCTCCCTCCAACAACACCAATAGCAACAACTCAAAAACTCAAAGGCACAAAAAATTTGCCACTTTCAACATGAAGGAACAAAAAATAAATTTTTTCTATAATTTAATTACAAAGAAAGAAGAACATGAAATGTATGTAGATGGTGGTCGTGCAATGATCGCCATGAACATCTAGAAATCCTATTTGATTAAGGAGGAAACTTTCCTGACAAAGGAATTCTAGAAAAACTAAAAAGAAAAAGGAAGGGCTTGGCCTTTTATACAACCGCTAATAAATTGAAACCCTAAGTACCTAATAACATACAGTCACTTAAAACCGTACATTAACCCTAAAAGCGCACATGGGCATGCTCATAACTGGCCATCATGTATGAGGCCATGTACGGGCTTAAAAAAAACATGTAACTAGTTTTTTGTGCTTGAAAAACAATATGACACAATGTTAAAGCATTATCTAAGCATTGTTATTCATTCACATGTTAAGAATTTTTTTATCAATTTTATGATGCCACATTATCTTGTCAAGACTAGTCACAAGCAACTCAGGAAGCACCAATAGCTCCAATTACCTTGTTTTTACCCACACTTGCTTTAAAAGCCTAATAAGATTAATAAAAGGTTGAATATTTTATGGTGACTTTGAATGTCATTGGGGATGAGTTTTAACTCCATTTTTTTCAAATTTAACACATTGTCATTATAATTTCACATACCATGGATTATTGGAGATGTTTAAAGATCATATCTATTGTCCACTCACACCTAGTGTGTGTGCTTCTCCAATGTCTACAACATAAAAAATAGTGCACAACCCGTTTAACATAAACATGGAATATTGGACACTGTGCAAGAAAGATTAATTAAATGACACCACATGGACCAATCATTGCAATAAACCAATCAAAGTCACATTCCTTTGTTGACCATATTGAAGAGCATTGTATCTTGTGCATATTTGGAATTCCACATTCAATTTCACATTATTCAAAAATTAAACTTTATCCAAGTTATAATTTTCAAGCCATTATGTTAATATTGATGGAGCTACTTTAATTATCCAACTTCTAAAGCAAATAAAACTTGTTTAATGATATGTGTTTTTTGTTGCATTGTTGGCCACCACATGCAACATGTCAGCTTGCATGGTAACACAACATAACCTTTATTTGTTATATACAAATGTATCAATTTGATAATCATATCACAAACTTTCCATTTAATGATTTGGTAATGGAAATTGTGCAAAATATGTTGTTAATAGGTTCATAGTTCTTGGACACAAATTTCGTGCGTCTAGAACACATATGAAACATGTACATGTAGGATGAAAGATTTTCATCCAAATTAAAATTATGTGAAAATGATTTTTCATATAATTTAAAGTTTTTGCATATGTTATGTGTTCAAAACACATATAAGTAAAATCAAGAATGACAAATGTCGTGCATACAAAATACATATGAAGCACGTATTGTCATCCTATTTATACATGTTTCATATGTGTTTAAATGCACAACATCTACTTTAACTACAATTAATAATCATCAACTCTTGCTGAAATGATTATTTTTTTAAAAATGGGGTCTAACAATCCCATGTTTTGAACATTTTAGAATTTCAACAACATAGATTAAATATGTTTACATCTCCTCATCTTTTTCAAAATCATTGTGGCAATCTAGTGGTTAAAACAAGTTGTACCTTATGATAGGTGCAAAGTTTGATTTTCTTGAAATCTAGCATATTATACTCCATTTTTTTATGACTTGCCTTGAAGAGGATTAATTACCATCAAACATTAGTCACATGTATGATATGTGCACAACTACAAACTTATGAAGAATGATTTTCATTACCAAATTATTTGATCAAAGTTTGTGATACAAGGATTCATCTTTGAACATGAAGATATTTCTTAGATTTAATGTTACATCAATCAAGGCTAGAACTTGAAATATGAATAACATTTGAACACTTGGTGTGTGTTAAATTTGAATTATAAATCAACACAAAGATCATCTTTATGGTATGGATCAACAACTTATGTTCCTTCCCCTTTTATGAAATTAATTAACATTAAAAAAAAATTGTCCTTTCTAATGAATTAACACTAAATGTTGCAATGTGGAATGATCAAGCACAATACAACATTGTCATGTGTTATATGCAACACACATCATCATTGCAAGAAAAGGTGCACATTGTGACACAACCTTCATTAGTGCTAATCTCACAAGACATCTCATTGGTTTATTTACTCTAATCTCTATGTTTACAAAGGAAATTGAATTGTATGTAATTTCTTTTATTCAATTTGATAGTTATTAGTGTTGTATTATGATCACTGTCTTGAATACACCACATCCAACATGTACTAAGCAAGCATGATGTAGTTCAAATCCAACACTTTGGTAAATACTTTCAAGCATGACTTCTTTGTATTTTGTTTAACAATGTTTTTTTAAAAACCTTACAAAGGTACTTGACAATGTTGGTTATGTTAACTATGAAGTCATGGGCTCAAGCTTTGGCATTATCATCAAAGTTATTTAGGATAACAACTATGTAGTTATCACAACCACAAGCATAGGTACCACCATCTTGTTTTACTTTGGAAACTTGACAATTGTCACAAATTGTCAAATTGGAAACACCATATTCACAACATGACTATATTGGTGGACAAAACATGTGCATCAAGAAATATGAAAGATGGTGATGAAACACACATCTACTATTTTGCAATAGTACCATCACCTTAGGTTTTTACAGTTGTCTTTCCATCTTCATTGCCCAAAATTTGTGCATTGTTTGCAGACCCAAAGTCACATCCAAATATTTACTTGTCATGTATAAAAGTTTACATTTTCATCTTGTTGTTCATCCATGATATGGACCTTTTGATTTATTTGGCTATATAATGCATTCAAAAGGATTTTAATCTAAATGTTTTCTTTACATTGATTTTTGGGATTCACAAAAAGTTTGTGTGCATCCATGGTTTTCATTCATGTGAATTAATCCAAATTGGTTACCAAGCAACTTTGGCAATTATAAAATCAATGAACAAACATTGTTAAAGTTAACCACACAACTAATATTGAATGAGGTTATAAGGTGTATTATTAGATGATAATTGATTGATGAATGTTCATACCATCCAATGAACAGAAAATTATGAAAAAAAATTATTGGACACACTAGAAGAAAAATGTCAATTTGCAACTTCAATTTGTGATTATAAAATAATAATAATCAACATTTACAACTAAATTTTTTTTAGTTGCATAAGCAAAGTTGCACCCAACATCTAATTGCAAATTATAACTTAATGTGATGTCACCAAATGGACCATGGATGATGTATACAATCAACTTCATCCTTTGACCATCCGTATAATATTTGCAACTAAAACTTGTTTTTGCAACTATCAAATATTCACACATTTTTTGTCACATGTTTTAAATTAAAATAATTAAAAACAATGATTTAAAATGTTGAAAAAATCCATGCCATCAAATTCCAATGACTTGTGATATGCCACTCATGATACCAAAATGCACCATGTAGCACTATGAAATATTTTTGGCGAAAATTCTTTTATTATTCAAACACTAATCTTGGCCTCGTTGTGAACATTCATTTTAGATGGTCTTAAAGTGTGACACGTGGCACAATGAAAATTTATTACGTGACATTTTAATTATATTTTGGAAAAATTAAAATGAATATTTATTTGAGTAAGTAGGTAGGTAGATACATAAGCCTATGTAGGTAGGTAGGTAAAATTAGGTAGGTAGGACATACCTACCTACTTAGGCTACTTACCCATTTACATAAGTAATTAAAACTTGTGTATCTACTTATTTACCTACTTAAGTAGGTAGGAAGGTAGGTGGGCTATAAAGTAAGCATGTAAGTGTTATTTCATTTTATGTTTTGCTTTTATAATTAAACTTCTTTGTGTTCATCCCCAATGGCACAATTTTTTTAATGTGGAAACATAAATGAAGGCACCTTAGTTATATAGTTTCCAAGATGAGAAAGGAGGACGAAACATATGTGTTAAATTTTTTAGTTACACCTTAGTTGCAAATTGAATTGCAACTAGAAAATTTCACCCATATGTTTTGTCTTCCTTTCTCATTTTGGAAACTATATAATTATATAACTATATAGGTAAATAGAAACTAATTAACTAACTAATTAATTAGCCACTAACTAATTACCTACCTACCTAACCACTTACAAACCTACCTATAATTACCTACCATTCTTTAATTATAGAAGTAACATTCACTTTTACTTCATTCTTTCTACTACCTAATCAATTAATTCATCAACAATATGTAATTATTTTATGAAATTAATTAACTGGTTATTAATTTAATTAAAATTTTGATCAAATAATTATTACTAATAACTTTTTTTTTGAAACTTAGCTTTCTAAATTTTAGTTACCAACAAAATTAATTAATTGATTGATTGAATATCTGATATAATTAATTAATAATTAATAAATACTTAATATTCAATATTAAGTAATGAACTTATGAAAAAATTTAGTTGATAAATATCATTTAAAAAGATAGTCATTGATATTTAATAAAAATGTATCTAATTAATAATTAATTAATTAATATTTAATAGCTTGCCAACTATTAGTTAATTTGATATTTATTAACCATAACTCTTGATTAGTAAAATTGAATTATCAAATATTCATTGAATATTAGTTAAATATTATTTAACCTACTAATTGAAATATTTATTAAATTTTAATAAATTTAAAACTGATTAGTAAATATTAATTATTAATTCTGAACTTATGAACTAAATAGGAAATCAATTTAATTAGTCATTAATAACAACAAGATAATTCAATTTCTGAATTTTTAATTAACATATAAGCTACACAAATATTAATTAACTAATACTAATTTACCATAACTCTTGATTATTAACAATTATGAGATAATTAATTAATTAATAATTTAATTAATAATTTACTTTTAATAAAAAAATTTAAACTGCTTAATAAACATTAATCATTAATTCTGAACATATGAAAAAATAGGAAATTAATTAAATTATTAATTATTAATAACTACATAATTGAATTTGTGAAATTCTAATTAATACTCTCTACATAAATATTAATTAGTTTAATATATATTTTAATTTACCATAACTCTTTACTAGTAAATATTAATGATCAGGTAATTAATTAATAATTAGTAATTAATAATTAACTTATTCATTAGTTATTTATAATTTGTAACTTGATTAATAGCTTGAAATGAAAATTTTATCAAATAAATCAGTAAATATTGAGTTTTATATCATTAAACTATCTAATTGGTGAGCTAAACATATTAAATTATTAATTAACATTTTTCAAATTATTTATTGATTATTAGATCATGAAATAAGTATAATATAATATAATAAATTATTAGTTCATATTTTACATTATTTAATCATTTTCTGATATTAATATTTTATGAATAATGAATATTAGTTTGAGATTGATTAAGATTATGTCATCTTAATATGATCTCATCACTATAATTTAATTATACATTAAAATAAACATGGTATATTTGTAAACAAACCATAATATAAAATCAAGATGAAATTGTTTATTTTAATATGTTCATATATGAAATAATATGTGTTCAACATGCATTGAGTATAGGTTAAATATATTTAAATATTTTAAATAGATTTTAATATATGATTCATGTACCTTGACTACATGTTAAATATATTTTTAATGTAGTCTAAAACACCTTAGTGTACATAAAATGTGTAGGCACACCACAAAAAGTAACCAAGTTACAACCAAATTTGTGACCAAATGAATATAAAGGCCTATTCTTGAATGAAAAATCAAAGAAGTTAGTCAATATGGAAGGATGTACAATTTAGTAGTCACACCATAGTCGCAAAAATAGTAAAATAAATTAAAAAGATGTTTACTAGTTGTAAAAATTACAAAATATAGTTGTAAATAACGGATAGTCACATGTAGTCGCAAATTGGATAGTTACATAATACAAAAAAAATTGTAATGACAAAAGCTTTCTAATGATCAAATAATGGTTTGGTGAACAAACAATGAATTAATTAAACAACTTGATAGACCTACACAAAAATTTTCAAAAAGAGTCTAATACATCCACATATAATATTCAAATTGAACCAAAACAATAATTTTGGATGTTAACTTGTAAATCCATTGTTGTTTCATAATGGGTCAATGTTTAATTTTGAATGGCCATCGTCCTAAAGAAACAAACTCCCAAGCTTTAAAATTAATTAATCATATGTAAAACAACAAAGCTTCATTTGTTAATGCAAGCAAAGTTTTTGGGTACTTGGGTAGATGATAAATTCTTAGCATTTGATCTTTTATGTGGGTATCATCACTTCCTTAAATTCATAGTCTAAAAGGGATGTCACATCATTGATTGCTAACAAGATTATTGTGCAATGTAATTTGTCATGATACGTCAAAAGTGATATTGACATTTGGAGTAAAGATGATTACATGCAATGTGCATGAGCATTGCTTGACTATATCATGACCCCACACTTGTATTGTGAAATTTGTGTTTGTGACCTTTAGATGTTTGTGAAGTAAAAAGGATTGAATGCAATGTGCATGAACATTGCTTGATCATAACATGACCTCACACTTGTGGTGTTTAGACATTTATGAAACTAGTTTGTCTTTTTAAGGTAGCATTGTTGAAAATATATAACAATTTGGATAATTCTTTTATAATTGTATGGTGATGACATTTGATTGAATGGTCAATCAATTGTTGGTTTCTACCGTTACAATGAAATCAAAATGTGTTTTTGACAATGTGAAGCGTGGTGAATGGGAAATAGGTACCCTTTGAATCTAATTTTGTGTTTTGAATAAATACACAACAAAACTATTATGCATGGATTAGGGGTTGTGTTGCATGTTGAACAAATGAAATTATTAAAAATTAACATTCCATAATGACATATGTTCAAGGACATGAAAGTAATTATTTTGAAAATGAAACAATTAAAACTACAATTAAATCTTTAAATTCTTTCATTCGTCCAAGGAAATGGGAGGGGACATGGAAGGCTTGTAGTAAATTTTTAAACTAAATCTTTGGATGGGTGGACACCATTACATTCTAAGAATGCACGTTGCATTTATGTGAAATTAGTCTACACATTTTGGTTCACAAATCACCACAAATTTGTGAAGTTGTACATCTTGTTGTGGAACTAAGTATTTGATTCAAAGTGTGGAATGGAAATTACATGCTTGGGGTGAATGACTCACAAAAACACATGTTGAATTAACATTGAACACATACCTTACACATGGTGGATCTTTGCAACCTTTGGCTTGTTAGAAAGCTAGAGGGACCAAGGCTCAAACTTTACTTCAAAACAGTGTATGCTTAGGGGCATTAAGGTATTTTGTTGAAAATGAAATGAAACTGAAACAAAACAAGAACAAGGAAAACAAGATGAATAGGGAGGAAAGAGGTATCTTGTTACTTGTTGAGTGCCTAGTGAAGCAACACTAAAAAGGTGGAGGTGATCATTTTCACATACACAATAGTCGTATGCACAACTTTGTGTAGGGTAAAATCTTTGCCCACAACTTTACCAAATTAACAACCTCTACAAGGTGGAGTTGAACACTTGAACCCAATTTTGATAAGTCCCATGGTCAAGGGCTTTATTGAACATAAAGATTGTTACTTGGATTTTATTGTTTAATTTTTCCCATAATACCCAACATGTATCATGGGAAATATACAACATAGGCATTTTGAAAAAACAAAACACATATAGGTGTCGGTGTTCCATTTTCCAAAATGCCTTGCAAGTTTTTATGCTTTGCAACACATTCTTTCAATAGAATAGAAAAATCCAAGGTCCTTAGAGAATGGCACCCTACGACCAATTAAGCCACACAAGTAGTCATTTGGTAGCCCAATAGGGTGAGCTTAGCTAGTGGCTACAAATTTGACAACATTGGCCAAGGTTCTATTCCCATTTCATAAAATACTTGAGAGATTTCATTGCCATTTTTCATTATATAAATACCTTTGAATGTGTTACCAAAGTTCCCAAATTTCATATTTCATCTTTGTTAATTTTCATGAAGGATGGCTATAATATTTTTAATGCTCATTACACTAGTAATTGTCTTGTCAAGTGCCATACTTGTACTCCTATTTGGTGTATTGCACAAATTCTAATTTACCTTACCCTTTAACCTATATTTATTTATTTATTTCCATAGGACAAGTGTAAGATAATTGGCAAATGTTTATCCCAACCTTTGCCTTGTGAATTGGTTCAATGTTGGTCATTTTAAGTTTACCCTGACTCAAATTGATAGTTTTGCAAAAGCCTATATCTCCTTACCTAGTTTACATATTTGTTGAATTCAACAAATATGACCTATTCACCATTATTGTATGCAAAAGTTTTTGGTAGATATACAACATTCATTTTACAACGACAACACAAAATTCTTGAAAAATTAAGATTTAATATTCCTAAAATAAATGTTAATTGAAACAAGCCTTAATACTACTATGAAAGTAAAACAAACAAATCCCAAGTATTTTTTAAAAATTTGAAATTCGAGACGTAAAGTCTCAAGTCATATTCATGAAAAGTCTAAAGTTTTATTTGATTTACTTGTATGCCCATGAGAGAGAATGCAAAAGCATTATAATCAACACAAAAATGAAGGAAGTAGCCATAAAAAAGCATAGGTGTGCAATCCCTCCTCTTTTCTAAGAGGGAATTTCAAGGACATAAGGCGTCCTCCAAATACACTATGAAATATCTTCACAGGCTTTGCAATTGAATATAGTATCAGGCCCATAGAACCACATTCATAAAACATGACTAAGGTAGAATGTCCTTTTTTCACTAATTTTTTTGAGCCATTTTTTGTTAACTTAATTCTAAAGTTGCAATTCTCATATCTGCATTAAATGCCACCCAAGCACCTCACTCTTCCTTTAAGTACAAAGCAATCCCACAAAGTGAGAAATTAGGTCATTTCTATTGAGGTGTGGTGTTGTTGTTGTTGGGCCAATCTTTCAATGGAATCCTTTGTCATTTCAAAACCTTTATGGTTGCATTGAGCTTTGATTGTCTACTTGAAATGTCTACTATATACTTTTCATTTCATTGATCTTTTGTTGTTCATTTTGGCCCCCTTCACAACATTTGCTTACATCTCATTTGTTGTCGCAATGGCTCTCAATGTTTTGGAATGAGCTTTTGCAACCTAAAGCATACTAAACAATTTTGTTGATCATCACCCCTTCAACATAGCTCCATGGGCATCAAAGACTTGGGTCAAAACCCTAACCCTAGACTGCCAGTTCTTTGCCACTTTGAATTTTCAGAGAACCTCCATTGTTTTCTAAAAACTAGAGGTTCTCTAAAAATTCAAATAACCGCCCCAACACTGGTAGGCACTATCATATGCCCACCTGCATATAGGGTGTGGGTGGATCTACTCTCACCCCGAGTTTGCAGCATCAACCTTGACACTGCTTTGAGCTTAGTTATCTTGGACATCAAGGATTCCTTATCATTCATGTGAAACAAATCAATTGAAGCTTAATTTTGGTTTGAAAGTACCCAGACTCTTACACACAAGATCTTCTATACAAGTTAGTTTGATACTAGTAACTTGTACAAGGATTTTGAAGCAATTGGGAGATGTCCTGGATGATTTGCAGCTACAACCAGTCACAATGAACTTTAAGAACTTATGACAACTTCATGTGAGAAGAAAGACTGGAGACTACAGTTTTGTATCTTGAAAAACAGGCAACAAAACAAAGTTTAGCACCTGTGGTACAACTTTCAAGAAGGCTCATTTACTTGAAACCCAATACACAGAAATGATTTTGAAAAACAGATTGTAAATATATAACACCATTTCCATGTCTGAGATGTATCAAGTATCAACCAGTGTTGGTCTGGTATCAGCTTTTCAACATACCAGCTGAAAGCACTTCATTTTCAAGCTTTCAGAGGCTTCCAGTGTGTAGCCATAAACATATAGAAGGTTGATTAAAGATTTGCACTCCATATCTTATTTATTGCCATTTCTTTTGTACATCTTCTATGGATGATTGCTACTTAATTTTGTATATATGTCCCTGGTATTGAAACTGGTATAAAATTGGTATAGGCTGGTATTACCTCAAGTCCCGAGTCGCTACCAGGCTCCGTATTGTCTCAAGCAATACCAGCCTGGTAGGGTGTGCTTCGTACCAGTACGAAAGTGTTGATTGCAGGTGCAAGTCTATATACACCAGACCAACATTGGTATCAACAACACTGCATTTATCCCGAATTCGTCAACTGCTTTTTGGTGCATCATCATCACAACATCTCTCCAAATTTTGGGTGGAGCTCTGGAACAATCAACACCCATTTCAACACTGCAATTCATGTCCACTAATGAGTATGAAAGTTACACAAAAGATTTGCACAACTGAGTTTCCAAAGTTGGAGATTGGAGTCCGATTGGCGTATCATATAGCAACTTTTGTGTTTTGTGATTCTGGTTGTCTCCCTTCCTTTTGAGTAAGTTCAAGAAAAAAAAAATTCAGCTTCAAGCAAAGTTGAACTGCACAACGCGAATCAGCACCCAACTCGTGACTTGCGATGTTGGACATGATCTATGAATCAAACATCTGGAAAAGCACCAATCATCATGGCATAGTGTCTCTGCCATTTATGCTAAATTTTCAAACAAAAATCATGAGAGATGATAGAACTGTGTTACGACATGGTTATGTAATTTTGGTTGCAAAATGAACTTGATGGAGGAAATCAAATCAAATACAGCATCATGATGGAGAATTAAGTCCTTAGCTTTCTTTTAACCCTTCAATATTGCACTGAGATTAAACCCTAATCATTCAACAATGTTTAGGGTTTAACCCGAAACACACAACTGTGTTTATTGTATCCTGAAACTTCAAAAACCTCAAAGAACCGGCAATTATAGATGGGTTTCATGAAAGGAGGTACCTGTCCCCACACTGCTTTATGCCAAGCACAGAGAAGGAAGGAAGAACAGCTGAGTTTAAATAACCGGAGGTTCTCAATGTGATTGTTTAGATACCTTAAACAATCACCTTGAGAACCTCTGGTTCTTTGACCGGTTTCTGACATGTATAATCACAGTTCTCAAAAACCTGAGGACTTCTTCTGGTATGTAACTGCAGTTCTCCGAAACACTAAGAACTTGTCAAATAACCGTCGGTTTTAAGAAACCGCTGGTTTTGACCAGTTATTTTGTGAGAACCTTCGGTTCTTCAACGAGTGGGTTTTTGAGAAAACCAGAACCGGAGGTTCTTTGACTCCAACAAAAATTGAGAACAGCTGCAGCCAGCGGTTCTTTGATTCCAAAAGTTTTTTCACGCCACCTTGAACTGGAGGTTATTAAAAAGAAATTCAAATAACCGCCCAACAACTGGACCAACAGTTTTCCAGAGGAGGAGGGCTTTGTAACTGCAATCCCTCTTAGGAAATGTAATTTCTCTGTAGGGGTTTTTCTTTAATCTATATGATTATTGGCTATACAAAAAAATTGTGTGCTATTTAAAATGGCTAAACTCTAGCCGCCAACTCACCTTTTAGACATTTAACTAAATCATCTCCTAAAATAGTGAAGGTAACAATTACCTTCTAAAACAGTGGAGGTAACTTGGATTTTTGCCACTTTTACCTAGTACGGGGAATGCAGAATTATTGGGGTGCCACAATAAATAGTAAAAGCCAAAAATAATAATAATTATTATCATCATCATCATCAATAAATAATATGTCCAATAATTGTGATCTGATAATTTGCCCTGTAATTTAGATTTAGTAATTTGCCCTCTAACACCAAATGTTTGGTGTAATAGAGTTTTTTACACCTGGTTTTTACGTATTTTTCAAGTATTTATTAATTTTTTTCTCCAATTTTTTGGTGTTTTCATAATTTTTATGAAAAACCATTGGTTTTGATTTTGAAAAATCAATTAAAATTGTCTCAGTTCCAATTCCACACATCAATAGAACTAAGAATTTAGTTCTAGGTCTAGTTTTTCAAAAAAAATAAATTGTCATTCTGATTTTCAAAATTATTTCTAATTCAAATCTTATTCTTACTTAACTTGAACTGGAACCAATTAATTTTAGCATTAAACTCCGATTGACCCCAAGTTCTTGTCATTTTTATTTTCAAATGTATGTATACCCCAATTCTTATTTTAATTCCACATATAAATAGAATTGGGAACTCAACTTTAAATCTAGTTCTTAAAAAAAAAAACCCCCCAATAAAAAAACAATGGCCAGAACCATCCCAAGGGAGACAAAAAGGGGGAGGCCAAAAAAAGGCCAAAAGACATACAACCGGAAAGGCCTAAAAAGAGGGAGATAGCTAATCTCTCTCATGGTAAGAAGCTATCTCACCCATGGCGCCTCTAATGTCACCATCATGCAAATTGTGAGATTTAATAATAGTGCAGGTCTAGAACAAACATCAGTTGCTAACGCAATCTTCCTCTTTGTAATAGAAGTTAAAGCATGTTGGAGAGCAATACTAACACATGTCTTGAAAAATTGAATGCAAAAAGACAAGGATAACTGACCTTTCGATTTTCTATCGTGAAAAAAACGAGGACACTCCTTGATGAAACAATCCATATCACACCCGGGTGCGCCATGCACCTCCATGGCCATCAAAATAAAATGGTGCCCTTCCTAAAGCCCTCTATATTTGTAGATTTTAGTAATGGCATTAAGTTCCGCAATTGCACCTACTGGTCGACTAATGACACTCAAAGTCATTGTCTTTCACATTGGGTTAGTAACCACCACATCAACAATGAAAACTTGGTCCTTTCGGGTCATGTAAAGATCGGTTCATAATGAAACTCTTGATGTAAGGGCATACCACCACTCTCTCCATACAACATGTCCATTCTCTTGAATGAAGGCATACATGACATCTCAGATGGCATCATGTGTGGCTATCCAACACATAAGTTTTGATTATAATTTTAAAATCAAAGTCATTTCAAATCAAATGTTTATTAACTTGAACTTAAATTTGATAATTAATATCATAATTAAACTCCAATTAGCCAATGGTTTTAATGAATTTTAATTTCAAAAAAATGTATCTTGATTTTTATTCTAGTAAATATAAATAGGAGCTTGATTTTGAGTTTGGTTCTGAAAAACATAAATTTCAATTCTAATTTTAGAAATCAAACCCATTTTGGATCTATTTTTACTAATTGGAACATATAGTTCTTATTCACCAAAGCAAGTACATGTTAAACATTGGTCTTTTCCCACATGGGATAGGTGGTCATTTACATGTTTTACTTTTGGTTAAATGACAATTCCACTTTATGTCATGGGCATGAAAATTATAATAACAAAAATATTTTTGAAGGACATGAACAAACTATGACAAAGACAAGCTTAATTCTAAATGAAAGAATGAAACACAAAAATAAAAATAAATAAACAAAATTTGCGACATCAATTCAAACAAAATTTTGTTATGAATAAATGGAAAAACATTATAATGGAACATTATATTTCAAACTAATGTTAAATAGACAAAAGATAATATGAGGGGAACTATCTTTATTTATACATGTTATGGGACCTAGCTTGAAGAAAATATTTCAAAATATCCTATTGAAAGCTTTTTTAACTAACTAAATTGTGGATGAATAATGAATGAACTTCATTTATGTGAATACAAAATGGATATTTGTGAATGAATTGCATTCAAAATGATGTTGCCAATGATGTTAGTGAATTGTTGTGGGATGTCATTCATGACATTTTATCATGGTAGGTCAAGTCATAGTCATAAAAGATCCATGGTAAAGCATGATTGTTTAGTTTGCATCCCATGTTAATATTTGTTAAATATGAAAAAGGATATTTTGAAACTTGAAAAAAGGTTATAATAACCTTTTTTCCTTTGTTTTGTTCATGTTTTGTCAAGTTTGTGGTGTTAAAATCTTTAAATTGGAAGTGCATGTGAAGCTCCATTGTAAATCAACTTATCTAAACTAAAGTGTACAACTAGTTCATTTGAGATAAATTGTTTTCAAGGTTGTTTTGGGCCTAGTTTGTGAATAATCCTATATTCACTTGATAAAAAAAGGTTGTATGCCATTATGTGCATATGTTAGTGTGTGTTAAAGGTTGTGTCATTAGGTTATTATGAGAATAGCATATACAAGAATATGATAGATTATGCAATATGTACATTGTTGTGACTTATTATGTGGAGCAATAATGTGGAACAAAAGCCCCTTTAGAAAAAGCCTTGGTAGAATCCATTGCCACTTGACAAAACAATGTTTCCCCCTACCATGCTTGACAACTCCTAAGTGGAAGAATACAAAAATTATTCAATGAAATATGTCCATATGCATGTGGCACCAAACATGTCAAAATGTGTACATGATTAACAATTGTTGGGAATTAACTATGCATATTTAGTTTCAACATCATTTTGTGTAAACAATTCAAGTTAAAAAATATATTTTTACCTTTTTGTTCCCAAGTTCTTATAAAAGTATAGAAGCATTTGAAGGCAATTTTTGGTCAAATTTTGCCCCCAAAAAACCTATATATTTGGTTGTCTTTAATTTCTTTAGAAAGGCATTCAAAGATTTTCCAATAAAAGTTCTATGTAGACCTATCATGATAATTTACAATGTTGATCAGTGAAACACTCATCTAATAAACCCTATTAATGTTTCAAAATTATAAATAGTTGCCAAACCCTAATGAAAAAAATTTCTTTATCCTCCATTTCGCAATAGTTAATTATGTGAACCTTGATCAAAGTTTAACAAATGTTTTTTGCTAACATTTAACAATATTGTTGGGAAAATCCATGGCATCTTTAATGGAACTAGACTTGTCTTTAATATTTGTTGAAAGAAGAGTAAAAAATGAACATTGATCAATAAAAAGTGCAAAAGACATTTTATTAAAAACACTAGAGAGTTTTACAAAAGTAAGAATATGAAATGGTTAAATTTTACCTTCATATGTTGGTTAGTTTTGCTAGAAGTTTCATGTTGGGTTGATGTGTATAAAAAGGTTGAAAACTCCCATCAATATGAAGTGAAAAACTTGTTGTGCAATGACCGTAAAGGTAGACATGAAAAAAATGGAAATTTTGGCCATCATGCCTTCATCAAATAGTAATACACATAAGAAACCACATGGCTCCAAAGTTGTAAAACAACAAGACGTGACAATGTGAACAAACTTTGCAATCAATGCACAAATGAAGGCCACGATTAAAGTGATTATTAAAATTATGAAGAAAATGACAATTTTGAAAGACCAAAGTTGCATGATGTTTTTTACAATGCCCAAAGACCTATTGTAATCTAACAAAGCTAGAGAACATTTCAAGTTTTGTAGATTGAAGGAATTAGCAAAACTTAAATTTTAGTTGCAAATCAACTCATTTTCTGCAACAACGTAAATCCCAACAACCCTTATTCAATTTTTTATTTTGCAAATGACAATCCATGACATAGTTGAATCCTACCCTCATCAAAACAAGGCTCCAAATTTGAAGCTTTTTCATTTTCTATCATCATGTTATGTAAAATTACACAAATAACCAAAATGTTTGAGACAATGACTCTATCCCATTGCTTACATGGATTTTTTATAATGGTAAAACAAGTTTGTAACATTCCAAAACACTTATAAACATATTTCTAAATTGCATTTTTCCTTATGGTTCATGTATACAAAAGAATAGACCACCAAAAGGCAAATTCTAGTGTGGTGTGGGTAGTTGATTTTTAAACAATGGTTGAGTTTAGGTTTGTGAATTATTTTTGAAAGAATTGTTTAGGTTTGGTTGTTGATTTTTGAAGATTTAAAAAACCATTCGAGTCTAAGTTTTAGAAACCCAACGATGGGTGGTTATGAGGTGGTGCCAAAGGTTTGGGTATGTGATTAACTAAACACAAGACTTAGTTTTTTAACAAATACTTAGACATGTATACATAAGTTCTTTGCATTTACAAGGCATGAAACAAAGAAAACTTACAATTTTTGAAATTTCAAAGTAGAGTTTGTAGATTATACATTTATAAACAATAGAAAACAAAAATCCTGAAAGGTCATGGTCATGGTGAAACTTCACGTTAAAAAATCTTATATGAAAGTTTTGTTTTAGTTTGATTACACAAACATTGCTTGAAATTTAAAGGCTTAACCCAAACAATGAATTAAAATGCAAATTTTCATCATCTTTGATGGTTCTAAGTTTTAGGTAGTTTTTTTGTCATTCCATTTTCCATCTAGCCTTCAATGGACACTTGTAAAAACTACCAACAGATTCCAAGTCTAAATTTTTTTTGTTGAACAACTTGTTATTCAAATTTAGCTTCTAGCCTTACCATCAACTCATATTCCACTTCACATGTAGATGCAAAGTCAATGGGTTTTAAGCAACCAATCATGGATCAAAATGGTTAGTTTTTATTAACAAATATCAATTTGTCCATATTGTATTTGGAGACAAGCTTTACAAAGTGTAGTCAAAATGCTACCAACATTAAAAAAAAAAGTTTTGTTTCGTTTCAATTTGGCTAGCTAGGATGCCAATAATATGTTGTGTTATTATGGCAATGGCGGGAAACTCATATTGTTCTTTACGCCACCAAAATAAGGCACATTTGCAATTTTTTGCATTAACTAAGTATCAACAAAATTCAATAAGTTCTCTTGACACTAGATCCATTGTACATGTTTGTATTTTTTGTTATTTTGTAAAATGGATTTTTAGCATGAACTTGAAATTGAAAATTTTCAATTTCTTCAACATTAACAAGTTGTAATGAACATTAGTGACTATCAATTGCATGAATGAAGTCACAAATGATGAATCGCCATGACGTTCGCACATTACACATGGATGATGTATACATTTCATCTTTTGACCAATTTATAACATTTGCAATTAGTAATCATTTTTTTGCAACTAGTAAGCAACCTTATCATCAATTGTCATTTGATAACATAATAAAACTTAAGTTGAGCATAATTAATTTATTGTTGAAATATTAATTTATGTCATCCATTATAGATGCCCATAGATTTGACACATTTTAATTCAAATTATGCCACATGGCACTATGAGGATTTTTGGGTGAAAATTATTTTATTTTTGAAATATTGATCTCCATTATTGATTATTGATTATTGATTATTCGTTCTAAATGGTTTCAAGTTGTGACACATGGCATAATTGAAAGTTGCCACACGTCATATTAATTGAATTTTGAAAACAAAAAAAAACTTGGTAGGTCCCACTTACTTACCTAGCTTAAATATTTACCTAAGTACCCATGTAAAATTAGATAGGTAGATAATTATTTATTAGAAAATTAATTATTGAATTAATTAATGAACTAATTATTAGAATTTAATTAATTAATTTGGATTGATGGTTAATTATTCGTTTGAATTAATTAATCCATAACAATTTAAATTACTTAAATATTAATTAATAGTTCATAGTTCATAAATTATTAACAAATATTTCATTATTAAAGCTTAAATATAAATTTATTTATTTATTTATTAAATATTAAGTAAAATTTAATGAATAAAAAAATTTACATATTTTTGTCGATTAATAGATTATTTGATGGTAATAATTAATAAATAAAAATTAATCATTATATAATTTTATGATTTAATATCTAATTAGTCAATTAATTTTTTTGAAGTAACTAACTAAGTAATCAATTATTATATGTTGGTTAGTTTTAGTTAAATTTTAATTAATTAATTGTTTGATAGTTTATACTAACTATTCAATTATTTGATAGTAATAGTTCATCAATATATATATTTTTTTAATACAATGATTTTATGATATTAATATACCTCGTTACTAATATAATTTAATCATACTTTAAAAATGATTTAAATATGTTTAAGATATATATATAATGTACATTGAACACAAATTAAAAAATAATTTTAATGTAGTCCACAATAATTTAATATAAATTGAATGTATAAATACACCATTAAAAGTAAATGAAGTTGTAATTAATTTTGTGACTAATGAATATAAGGGATTTTAAAAACAAAAATCCAAGATATCAATTAGTATGGAAAGATGTGCAATTTAGTAGTTGCACCATAATCAAAAAAATAATAACAAACTTAAAAGGATGGCAACTAGTTGTAAAATGATAAAACACAATTGCAAGTGATAGATAGTTGCACACAATTGCAACTTAGATGGTTACATAATACAAAATTTCTAGTAATGCAATTTGGCTACTTTTAGTAATAAAGGCAACCACAACTCTTCATCATATTCGGCAACAACAATGACAACATTTTCATGACCTTAATATGTGATGACCAATCACATGCTTTTAAATTTGAAATCAAACATCAAAGTTAACATATTATGGCCCACTTCCTATAAAATTCATGTAAGAAGGAAAGAAAGGGTTGAAGAGCCTCTAAAATTTGTTGCTTCATGTGGACCACAAGTTCTTTCAACTCATGATAAAAAAAAATTCTCTTAAGCAAGTTGTCAAGAATAGTTTGAAATGTTAATTCTTCTTGAGCATCCCAACAAGTTGATATTATAAATTGCAATGCATTTGGGAGCAACCAATGTTCATGAATTTGGTTCAAAACACAAATTGTGGCAATTGGAAATAAAGTTTTCACCATAGCTTCACATACAACCCAAATTCTTGAAGATTGTAAACCAAATTGTAATGTCATAGATTGTTGATTCTAGCACAATGTAATGGCATTCCAAAAAATCAATGTAGCTTGGAACAATAATACCAAACTAACAAATATAATCAACCAAAAAAACAAACAAATAACACCCATGAACCAAATAAATAGTCAAAATCTAATCAATACCAAAAAATAGAAAGTAATCATAAAAAAACCACAACTAAAAACCATTACTCAAAAAAATTATGAAACCACAAAACAATTAAGAAGTGATAAAAAATGGCTTACCTTATTTTCACAAATGTGTTGAGTTTTTAAAACTTCAATTTGGATTCAATTCAACCTTTGTCCCATGTTTACATGCCCTTATTAAACTTTTTAGGCCATGTAAGGCATTTATGGACGGTAGATTGAATATCATGTATAGATGCACAAGGTAAACCAACAAAAAAAAAATCATTTACATTAATGTATTAACATACCTTTGAAAGTGCATGCCCCAAACATGAGGCATCAAATGTTTCAGTAAGGTTAAAATATTGCATGATCTACAATAAAAGTCAAGGCATTTGCACAATTTTGCAAGTTGGATTCTTCATCTTTAACATAGGCCATAATGTTTTGGATGAAGGAAAATTTGTCCATTAACTCCCACAATTTAGGAGGAAAAGTTGCACCAATTGTGTCTATCACCTTAAACAACCCAACGGTGACATGTTTTGAGGCCCAATCACTTGAGACATCATGTGCTCCTTTTGATATCCACAAGTCAAATGTGTAGGCGACTGAAAAACAATTAACTAATGCATGTTGCACATATGTAGGACCATGGTTTTTCAACCAAACCTAGCAAAATATCTTCAACAAATATTTTCTTGAATGGGAAAACAACCCATGGACATGGCTTGTATGTGACAACCTTTGGAACCAAATGGAATCAACAATCTTCATAGGTAACACCCTTTAACCACAAACAACATCAAATCATCCACAAAGCCCATTTGTGTTACATCATCTCATTTGAACTTACTAATAATAGAAAAAAAACTAGATATTGTAGTTGGAGATACATGTGCCCTTTTTTTACTAGGTTCATGGTCAAGTGGAAATTTTTGCATCATAGTTGTTTCATCTTTTAAAAAATATCCAGGAAAGCAAAGTGGTCAAATTCAACATGTATTTGCATAGTTGTTATGCCATTAGACTTATGGTATGTAATGAGACCTTTCCTACATTTAATGTGGATGGACATATTTCAGGTGTAATTGTATTGCTATGATAAATAATACATCTCATAATTTGGTTTAAAAAAAGGTCTACAAATTGGTTATTTTTCACCTTAAAAAATGTCCAAGTAGGTGGATATATTAATGTGGTTTTTAAGCACTAATTATTTTTGCAATTTCTCCCAAGTGCATTCTAGTGACATTTTGGTCATTAGTAGGAACAAAAACTAGAATTCCTAGATTCCCTTCGTGTGCAAGCTACACATTATCAAAAATGTAGTTGTTATCATATCTTACACATGTTGGAGGGATATTGTTAGTAGAGCTCATAGTATTAGCATTGAAAATAAGATTTAAAAAGGAGGCCATCACTTTAAGTAAGAACTACACCCTTAAAAATTGGAACAATGACAAACTACATCGCACCTCACATACCCTTGAACCCTGTATTTAGTTGTAACAAAATGTGATAATTAGATGTTCAGGAAATAGAATATCACAAATTTAACATCTCATGACTTAATAATGGAAATCGTGCAAAATTCATTCATTCATAATTCATATGTTTCATGCATTGATATTGTACATTAAAAACACATTTGACACATAAATTTATATAGTAAGGTGCAAAATTTGTGTAACATTCATTCATTCATAAGTTCATACTTCATCCATCAACACATTTATCCATGTGTTAAACATGTACTCAATGTGTAAGATTTGTGTGTAAAATGTATGAACCTATTAATGAACGAACTTCACACTATTTTCATTATTAATTCATGGCATGTTAAATTTGTGATGAAGTTCAATGAAATGTAAGGTTTAAAAGTTTAAAATTTAGAAGTTGTAAATCCATGATGGAAACAAAACACAATTTGTTTTTTGAAAATATCTCCCCACCCATGTAACTTTTCACTTGAGCTATAGAATAACAACTTAAGCGATGAAATGCAAATAAAAGGCCAATTGACAATGCTATTGGCTTAGTGAAAAGCAACATGCAACAAAACATGAAAAAACGATGAAGGATAACTAATGACAAATGATGAAATATCAAAAGTTTTTTTGAAAAGAAATGAAAGGCAACAAAGCATACACAATAATTGTCAAAAGATCCTTTCAACCTTCACTATTTGACAAACACACAACACACTTCTAAACATAAACACAAGATGCAAAATGTAAAAACAAAAAAATATATAACATAGTACGCCGCATACCTTCTTTTAGTCCATCAACAAATGCATGGTCCATCCTCACTAAAGCTTGATTCATCTCCAACATCCAATATTTTCAAGTAACTACTAGGTCACATTGATATAAAATCATTGTGTAATTTGATAACACATTGTGAACATTGCAAAAACAAAAAATGGTAGATGTGGAATGTGAAGGAAACAAGAAAAAATGATTTAATTTTTTTTGACATATTAAAACTTCAAAACCCTAAAACCTAACCCTAAACCTAATTAAGACTCTTTTAGTTATTAAAGGGTATGAATTGAATTTTGAAAGATGCCTTAGACCTTTATTTTGCCTTGGGTTGAATTAGGTTACATATATTTGATTTATGAAATTATCAGTTACAAGGTGGGGGATGAGTAGTAAATTTCAAAAAAAAAATTGAATAGGAGGAGGGTCTAAGTTTTTGAAAAAATAAGCCCCAATTGTCACATATGCATATACAATGTTTAACAACCAGTTAATACATAGGCTTGACTCTAATAACCTCCCCACATTGGTAAATTCCATCAACAAACAAGTAATATTGAAGGTACACATGGCCATTCACTTGAAAGTACAATTCATTATTAGTGCCCTTCAACATATAACAATGAAAAATCAAGGATATTGATATCATTATTCCTTCCATGGAATCCAAAGCGACAGTGCCAAATCCAAAATGATTAATGTGCTACAAATTCCAAAATCATACAACTATGTTTGTCTTTATCATTGAATTGCCCTTGCCATGTAACAAAACAATTCTTCCAATGATAATGCATGCATCTTAAAGACACAAACATCCTTAAGAATCCCCTTGCAACATTGATGTGCATTTGGCATTCAATATTTTCATGTTGTGGTTATTGAAGATATTTCACCTAAAACATTTCAAGGATTGCATGAACAAACCTTTTCAAACTTCATCATCATTAATTGCAAGTTGTAGCCTATATGTATCACCTATCAATGCCGCACGTCCATGAAAATCAAACAACGACAAAATTACACAACCAAGATGAACATCACATAGTTTATTGCAAAACATTGTGCAAAATTAGTTAGTTCAACATTGCTAAAAAAATGTGGCAAGAAAGAAAAGTTTGCTAAGAAACAATGTGACCTTTTCACAAAAAACAAAAAACATAGGTGATTGAAAATGTAGTTATAACTTATGTTTTTGTCTGCATTTATGAAAAAATGAGGAGATAATTTTTTTTTGACATTAATGGGACACAACTAGTTGTAGTGTTGTGTGATGATGAAAGGGATGACTTGACAAGGCACAATGCTAATGACAAGTGGGGTGATTTGTAAAGTTTTGCTAATGGTCATCAAACTAGTTGCCAAATGTAAAATAAATATGAAAATGTTGTTACAAGGTTGGAGATGTTATAAATAATTCGATCATCCCACATGTAATCGATGGAAATGGACCCCAAAGATCAACCATTGATTTAAGGTTTTTCATTATAATTCATTAGGGTTGTTAAAAGCAAATCAACTTTTATTCCCCTCCACATCGCATCCTATCAAATAAGTGTCAAGTGCTTGTCATTTGCTAGTTGTGAACATTTTTTTTAACACTTGGTTTGTTCCCTTAACCTTTTGATCTTAAGGAAGGTTCTACATAGAAAAAAAAGTAATGTTATGAAATTGTCTTTTCTAAACCTTCATAATTACAAATATAGACATATACCCTTGAGATCCTTGTCATGGTTTTTATTAGAAGTTTGAGATGGTTACAATATTTTAAACTTGAAATTAAATAGTCAATTCAAAAAACTTACATCACCAATTTCTGACTTCTCTTTCAACTTAATAGATTGTTCTTAACACAACCCTACTTTAAGTAACCACCTTGTCACGTTGGTTTGGGAAATCTCAACATGAGAAACAAGGTGTGTTATACACAATGGTCATGCCATTAATTTAATATCAACAATTGATATTTATGAAAATTGATCATACCTAGAGGAAAAATAAAAAATAAAATCATTTAATGTAGACCATGTTGTTGTGAAAGAAAAAAATTAATAATTTTTTTTTTCATTTTCTAACATCACATTAATTATGAGGAACCCAAAAGGATCTCACATTAAATGATGACATGTTCTAGGAACCTATTTAAACATTAAAAAATTGCTAACTAACCAAAACTGATAGGGAAATGTCACAACATGATTTTTAATTTTTTGCAAATCTAATCACTGATTTTTAAAAAAAAAGTAGTGACCAAAAATTCTCTTTTCATATTTATTTTTCACATTTGTGCAAATTTTCAAACCAAAAAAAAAGAGAGACTCTTCATGACATGTGTATTTGAATGTTTTTAATCACATTGTCAAATTTTGAAAAAAATACATGAATTTTTTTGTGTATTATAGGTGCCATAATCATTTTAAAGAAAATATTTTCATATTTAATTCTGTGGTGACAAAGTTACTTGGGCTGGGTGCACATGTGAGGAGGTGGCAAAGAAAACAAAATGTCAAAAGATGAATGTGGATTTTTTACAACCAAATTAGGATGAATCATCTCACCTAGTTGATAGGGGCAAAATCTACTATACTCTATAATGATTCTCAACACAATATCCCCTTCTTACAAGGCAAAGCCAACAAACAACCTTCTTTAATAGATAGAAAAACTAAACAACTATAGTATAAGTCTAATTTATTTTCCTTCTAAAGTCCTTCTTGCCCACTTGGCCAACAAGGGAATAACGAACCCTAAATGCACCTGGCCCAAGGGAATACTCAACCCTAAATGCACCTATTCCAAGGGTTTTGCATTGTTACTAGAGTCCAAGGCAAATCATGATCACCTTTCCAAGATACCTTTTTTTTGTTTGAAGCAAAATAGGTAGCTTGGAACCTCCCCCACCAATTGGGTTGCCTTTTATGGGGTATTATATTTGAAAGAAGGATCAACCCATTGGTGATTGGGTGCTTTTTTTTTTCTTTCTTTCTTTTTTTTTCCCTCCAATTGTCTTATTTGCAAGCCAACTCAAGTCTTGCAATGTTAAAAAAAAAAAAGAAAAAAAAGGAAAAAAAAAAAAAGGAGTCATTTAGTAGTAGTAGTAGTAGGCTATGTGGATACTCTTGAATATTAAGTCTTGACTTCATGGTATACTTTTAAAAGCTTTTGTGTGAGGACTTTTACAGATTAGACTATCTTGCCAGCTACTAGTATGGAATTTGTCCTTATCTTCTGAAAAATCTCTACTTTTTCTTTGCCCTCAATGAAGAACCCCACCATGGAAGGAAAGGGGAACCTACTACTTCAAGAATGAAACCAACCCCCCATCCCCTAAAATCAAGGTTTTAGAGAACATGACCTCCAAAAAACACATTAGGAAATATTTGTGCAAGATCTTCTTCTTTATTATGGAGAGAGGCTCTAAGGAACCCATTGAGAGGCTCTTCCTGGATTTGAGGGCCTGACCCACCGAGGGTTTTACCCCCCCCTCCCCTCAAGAATCCATGAAGAGCCTCAATGGGGTCTCTAAAGAACGAACCGTTTTCAAATTTAGGAATCTTACAAAAGTGTAAAGCTCGCCTTCTTTTGAAGAAAAAAAAGATACCTTTATACACTTTTTTGAAAGCTCCCTGAAACTGAAAACGGGAAATTCTGCCACTAATATAATGCTTTCAAATTTGTGCAAATTTCTTGTCCCCAATTGCCCTAGAGAATAAAACCAGAAGATTATGTCATATAATGTGCTCAAGAGAATGACATAATCTGCCACACCCCAGACCTTGATGTGTAGGGTAGAGCCCTTGGGTCGGTCCATTTCCAAGATAAGGGGACTAGATAGGATGAACTGGTACCCAAGTTTGGCCCCGATGTGTTGAGAATGTCCCTCTCCTCTTCGGCTTTACCCATTGTAACACCAAAGTCCATGACCTAAAACAACATAGATTGGCAATGGTAGGAGCGGCCTGGTTCTTACGCCTACCCTTTAAGAATGGGAGGGATCTTATGCCTACTTATGAGTTCAAGATCCGTCTGACTCTTAAAGAGTAGAAGTAAGATCCCTCCTCTCTTTTTTACAAGGAATATTCACAAACATAGGGTGCCCTCCAAATACACTTAAAGGAAATTTCTCCAAGTGCTTCATGTACTAGAGAATGTGCTCGGGGTGCATTCTTCCTACTAGGGAGTTATGAATTAGGAGGGCAAAATATGTGCATTGCATGTGAACTGTGGCGTGTCTTTATAAGACAGTTTTCAGATCCAATTTTTATGACCTAATTTTTCATTAATTAAAATTAATTAAAGTAATTAATTATTTTTATAATTTAATTACTTCACCATGTGAGAAGAGTAGCACCGAATGTGAAGAACAACAAGAAGAGCATAATAACATCAACTGGTAAAAGGACTCTGAGAATCGGATGTAAGTTTCACGAGAGAACCTGTCTGGTTCTCCATATATATATATATGAACCAGTTCTCATGACCGGTTCTCATTCGTGTGAGAATTGAGTTGAAAACCAGCTGAACATTTGAGAACCGCCCAAAACTGATACAAATCTCCCATGATGTGTTTTTGTCATGTTAGAAATAATTCAAAGCACGTAATCTTCCCATAATGTTAAAGCAATGTTTGGTGATGCCAAAAATGTTTTTTCAAGAGAAAAGAATCTCCATTCACCTACTGGAGTGAGTATATGGAACCTACACAAAAAAGTAAAGAGTTCGGTTAATGTTGAATTCCATTGGTTGACCATGGTCACACTGTTAGATTGGTTCGAATTGGGTAGAAATGCACCACCTCCAAAATCCAAACGACATTGTAGCCTTGAAAGTGGTGCAAAGATGTTGGATCATGCCAGCAGAGAGTGCATAGACATCTAGACTTTCGAATTTTGTTGTTGTTGTAGAAGTTTTGTGTAAATTTTGGTCGCCTTCATTGTTGTTCAAGTTTGGTGTAAAATTTGGATCAAGAATTGATTACCACTTTTCTCTCTAAAGAAGCTACCGTGGTTTTAGGTTGGATTTGGTGCAAGTGGCTTCAAACCGCCTCAAAAAGAGTATGTGTTTTTAATAGTAGCATTTCTAAAGAGATTTTGAACCAAAGTATGTATAGTCTAAACATGTGCCTTTCTCCTTTCCCTCAAATAGCTGGCCTTGCATGTCACGTGATCGTTGTTGCAATTTGTTTGTCATTCTTTACAAGTTGATTGCACACATGGGACAAAAGAAACAAAGGATGGTGGACCCTAAAACTTTCCCTTGTGCCTCAACAAGCTTCAAGTATCTATCTCTCATCATCTTCAAGTTGATTCTCCTAGTGGTCGTCATAACCCTGAAAAACTTTTATTTATAAACACACACACGGCTGCTAATTCCAAAAATGTACAAAGGTATAAAAAAAGAAAAGGAAACTTTAAAGGAAAGGACGTCAAGTTAGCACAAACTAGATGTCAAACATGTTTGATTCACCTAGCAATCACCT